>Ga0247832_1001804_pt1 | contig 35617 bp, 32 predicted proteins | sample LaCruzMarch2015__10_FD_192407 | JGI IMG/M metagenome (GOLD analysis project Ga0247832, IMG submission 192407) | Freshwater microbial communities from meromictic Lake La Cruz, Castile-La Mancha, Spain - LaCruzMarch2015_4m | ecosystem: Environmental > Aquatic > Freshwater > Lake | place: Spain... | reverse complement strand
TGCTGCACCCGCGCAATGCCGCCCTGATGGGCGAGTTCATCAAGACGCGCAATCCCGAGGTCTGGGACCAGTTGGTGACGAATCTGAAGAAGACCCCGCAGCGGGCGCAAACCGAGGCCGATCAGGCCCGGAGTCTGGCGGAAAGTCAGATCGTGAACTTCCTCACGCAGAACATGGGAGGCGGGGATTACGCCGAGCACATGATCGCCGCCGGGGACCCCATCCAGATGGCCTCCCTGCTGCTGCCTTATCTGAAGGCGGGCAAGCTCCTCGGCGGAGCAGGCCGCACGACCGGCGGTGTGGTGCGGGAGATCGCCAAAACCGCGATGACGGAGATGGGGATCGAAAGCCTGCAAACCCTGGTGGAGAACCCGGATGCCAAGCTCTCGGACTTTGAGCAAATGTCGTTGGACTATCTGATGGGGACCCTGGGCATGGGGGCGATGAACAAAGGCGTCTCCAAAGTGATGCGGGCATTGCCGGGAAACCTGCCCGTGCCTAACGAAAAGAATGGAAGCTCAGGGGATGCAGCGGGCGGTGCAGCGGGCACGCCTCCAGACAGTGGTGCAGGAGCCCAAGCGACCGCCGCACCTGCGGGTGTGCCGAAGCCTGAAAAGGCACCCGCCCAAGCCGCCGCCGCAGAGGCTGTCCCGCAGCCTGATGAAGTGCCTCAAGCCGTCACCGCAGGTGGCGATAAAGTGGAGATGGCCCCGTGGGAAGGGAATCCGCAGGAAGTAACCGCACGACCCGACGCGCCCAACGCACCTCAGGCAGTGGGCGCAACTCCAGGTGGCGGAGCTTCACCGCCGGGCTTAGTCGCGCAGCAGGGAGGCGGACAGCCTGCCACAGACAGCGGTTCCGGTTCTTCGAGCGGAGGCTCAGCGAACTCAGCTGGAGGTGGTGCGGGCGCGCCCTTGCAGGTGGGCGGTGGGGGGCGTCCAGCAGCGAATGGCGGGCAGGGGAGAGGTTCGTCAGGAGTCAGTGTTTCAGGGCAACAAGGAAACTCCTCTCAAAGCGCTGCCAAAGCCCAAGAGGATGGAGCCAATCCTCATAGCAAAGATACGGCGAATGAGGTGACAGATAATATCCCTGTCACAAAACCAAGACTTTTAAATAATGCCGAGTGGCTTGTTCCTCAGCGACCGGAACACGTTTTACCTGTTTGGCCCTACGATCCAAACCGCAAGTCTAAAGGTCCACGAAAAGTGCTGAGCCGCAAAGATACGGATGAAGGCAACAGGCGAGGTGTTGAAGGAGAGAACGAAGCTGCAGATATCTTGGCCCAACATGGTTATGATTACCAGCAGATCAAAGAAAGAAACAAAAGCCCAGACGGTAAGTTCGCTGGCATTGATGACAAGACAGATGCCTATTCACCGACAAAAACTAAAAGTGTGAAAGGTATCAGGGGAGAGATTGTGCGTAAAGTGGAGCAGCAAAATGCCCCGTATGTAATGGTGCGCTTAGAACCTGATGGACAATCAATCAATGAACTTTTTGAACATATACGCAAAACTCCAGTTGAAGGATTAAAACAGCTGTTCGTTATTAAATCGGGAAAACTATACATTCTATATTAATATGTCCATGTTTATGCATTTATATACAGCACGCTCCACGCCAGAGGTGCTTGATTACTTTCGTCAAAAAGATTTTGGGGGACACGCCTTAAAACTAACAAAACAAAGCCGAATCGGGAATTGGGGTGGTGATTGGGAATATGGCGTTTTTTCAATCGAAGAATTGGCGGAAGAGAGTCATGACACTCTTCATGAAGAGGGTCATGATTTGCCTAAAACATTGAAAACACTGCTGTGGATCACGACCCAACCACTGTATCCCGGGCAAGATGCCGTTTATGACATGACGGTGGACGCCTTGAGGAAATGGGATGGTGATCTAGCTTTGTTGAATAACGGAGACAGTGTTTTGGTTCAGCGCGTGGACGGTAAGATCAATCTGCGTGTGGATTACATGAACGATGAGATTCTGGCCAAATTCAAAGAGTTCGATTATGAGCCTCTGGTGCCTTTGCAGCGGAGTCAGATCGTTTAGTCTAAGAGTATGTTAGGCTTGGAGGGTGTTGCCCCGCACCGCCACCGATGAAGCCCTGCTGGCGGAAGCCTATGCCCACAGCAACAGCCTGCTGCACCCGCGCAATGCCGCCCTGATGGGCGAGTTCATCAAGACGCGCAATCCCGAGGTCTGGGACCAGTTGGTGACGAATCTGAAGAAGACCCCGCAGCGGGCGCAAACCGAGGCCGATCAGGCACGGAGCTTGGCGGAAAGCCAGATCGTGAACTTCCTCACGCAGAACATGGGTGGCGGGGATTATGCCGAGCACATGATCGCCGCCGGGGACCCCATCCAGATGGCCTCCCTGCTGCTGCCTTATCTGAAGGCGGGCAAGCTTATCGGCGGAGCAGGCCGCACGACCGGCGGTGTTGTGCGGGAGATCGTCAAGACCGCGATGACGGAGATGGGGATCGAAAGCCTGCAAACCCTGGTGGAGAACCCGGACGCCAAGCTCTCCGAGTTTGAGCAAAGGTCCCTGAACTATCTGATGAGCACCCTGGGCCTGGCGGCGATCAACAAGGCAGGCGTCAAAGTGGGGGAAGTCCTTTCACTCCCGAAAGACCTGCCCCTGCCTAACCAAGGATCTAACCAGCCCGGCATGACGGCTGCTGACGCCCCCGTGCCACCTGTGCCGGATGTCGCATCCGCACAGGCCGCAGCCGCCCCAGCCGCCGTGCCGGACCCGAACCAGGTGCCGGAAGCCGTTACCGCAGGCGGTGCCACCGTGCCGCAGGCCACCTGGGAGGGTAATCCTGAACTGGTGACCGCCGGACCGAATGCGACCAATGTGCCTGCGGCTAGTGGCGTCAGTTCGGGTAATGGAACTTCACCGCCGGGCTTTGTCGCGCAACAGGGCGGCGGACAGCCTGCCACGGGAGGTGGTGCCTCTTCGCTGCCGCCAGCCCAGTCAGCAGGCAGCGGCTCGGGTTCTTCGAGCGGAGGCTCAGCGAACTCGGCTGGAGGTGGCGCAGGCACGCCTTTGCAGGTGGGTGGGGGGAGTGGTCCAGTAGCGAGTGGCGGACAGGGAAATGGTTCGTCAGGAGCCAGTGCTTCAGGGCAACAAGGAAACTCCTCACAGAGCGCTCCGAAAGCCTCAGAAGATGGAGCCAATCCTCATAGCAAAGATACGGCGAATGATGCCGGCAATGAAGCGTCCTCAAATCAGAAGGATACCCGTCCCAAACATCTTTTTGGAACTACTCGAGATAGCGTGGATTATAAACTAGCGAATTATTCTTTGAATTCTGACCACCCTGAAGGTGGACCAAAAGCGGTGTGGTTTAGAAAGGCTTTAGGATTCACGCTAGAAAATCCCCATGAATTTGCCGTGCAAATCAAGTTTGATGCAGCGACAGCCATTGAAACTGTATTGACGCCCCATGGACAGAAATATAACCAGATTATATCTATACAGGGTGCTAATGGAAAAATTATACCTGTTAAATTTGGCTGGATTCGTAATCCAGATGGTGTTATTAGATTGACAACTACAATTCCAGGAGAGGTAAAGCAATGATTAAAGAATTATCAAGCGTTAGACTAAAGAAGAGTATCCCAAATCGCGAGATCGCCGTTGGCACTCGAGGAGCAGTGGTCATGATACATCAAGCCAATCCGCCTGCCTACGAGGTGGAGTTTTTTGATGATCAAGGCAATACCTTGGAAGACTCCAAGACCGGCGAATTCACGTTTACAGTCAAGGGGGCAGACATTGAATTGGTCGATTCCTATGGGCAAATGTAAATTATATCATTGAATTCTTTAATTTATTTGATCAAAGGTCATCTGGATCATGATGCCTATATGCTTGATGAACTTGCTGAATGGGTTAAGGAGGCTCTAAGTGGAGGTGATAGTCTGGCTCAAAATTTTCAGATGGAACTTCGAGCTGCTTTGGATCAGCAAGGGATGGTAACTCCTGCCTTATATAAACGATGGACTGGAGAAAATTTGGAGGATCAAGAATCAGTGCAAGAACGTCTCCAAGAAATCTGGGATGCCTGTTTTGGTTAAAGGGGTTTGGCTGCGTTTGTATTCTATGAAAATGCGAATGCACTATCAACAGTTTCCGTCGGGGTTAATGCGAGAAGCAATTCTTGTCTCACATGAAGGTGAGCCTGATCATCCCTATAATTTCGTCCTTGGTGGGATGCTTTGGGGAGGGAGTATCAGGCCCGAATATTGGCAAAAAGTCTTGACGATTCTCGAAGGCATCGAGGGGGAATCTGGTGCATCCGTTGAAACCTTCGGCTATAACGATTGGATCGCCGAAGTCACATCCGACAAGGTGAAGATTGAGCTTCTGATCGATGACACATGCGCAGGCGAATTTCCCATCAAGCACGTGAAGCGTGCGGTGGAGGGATGGAAACGCTTTATGGAAATGCCCGAAGCTCCTGAGAGCGAGGTCATTGTCGATCTGGATGCGTAGAGAATAAATCAAGATACCGCATGATTGGTGGGGGGTCGCACCGCCACCGATGAAGCCCTGCTCATCGGAGCTTATGCCCGCAGCAATAGCTTGCTGCACCCGCGCAATGCCGCCCTGATGGGCGAGTTCATCAAGACGCGCAATCCTGAGGTCTGGGACCAACTCGTGGCGAATCTGAAAAAGACCCCGCAACGTGCGCAGACGGAAGCCGAACAGGCCCGGAGCCTGGCGGAAAGTCAGATCGTGAACTTCCTCACGCAGAACATGGGCGGCGGGGATTATGCGGAGCATATGATCGCCGCCGGGGACCCCATCCAGATGGCCTCCCTGCTGGTGCCTTATCTGAAGGCGGGCAAGCTTATCGGCGGAGCAGGCCGCACGACCGGCGGTGTGGTGCGGGAGATCGCCAAAACCGCGATGACCGAGATGGGGATCGAAAGCCTGCAAACCCTGGTGGAGAACCCGGATGCCAAGCTCTCCGAGTTTGAGCAAAGATCCCTGAACTATCTGATGGGCACCTTGGGCATGGCGGCGATGAACAAAGGCGTCTCCAAGGTAGCGCAGGCATTGCCGGGAAACCTGCCCGTGCCTAACGAAAAGAATGGAAGCTCAGGGGATGTAACGGGCGGTGCAGCGGGCACGCCTCCAGAGGCAGGTGGAGGCGCCCAAGCGACTGCCGCACCTGCGGGTGTGCCGAAGCCTGAGAAGGCCCCCGCCCTGGCCGCCGCCGCAGAGGCTGTCCCTCAGCCTGATGAAGTGCCTGAAGCCGTCGCCGCAGGCGGCAACAAAGTGCAGGAGGCCCCGTGGGAAGCGAATCCTCAGGGAGTAACCGGAGGACCCAACACGACCAACGCACCTCAGGCTGTGGGTGCAGCCTCGGTTGGCGGAGCTTCGCCACCGGGCTTGGTTGCGCAACAGGGCGGTGGACAGCCTGCCACAGGCGGCAGTGCCTCTTCGATGCCGCCAGCCCAGATAGCAGGCAGTGGTTCGGGTTCTTCTAGCGGAGGCTCAGCGAGCTCGGCTGGAGGTGGTGCAGGCACGCCTTTGCAAGCGGGTGGTGGGAATGGTCCAGCAGCGAGTGGTGGGCAGGTGAGAGGTTCGTCAGGAGTCAGTGCTTCAGGGCAGCAAGGAAACTCCTCTCAAAGCGCTGCCAAAGCCCAAGAGGATGGAGCCAATCCTCATAGCAAAGATACGGCGAATGATCATCAAGAAAACATTGCAACAAGCGGAGAGAAGAAAGGCAGGATGCTGAAGCCTCTTGTTTTGAAATGGGACAATCCCAAAAGCGGGCCGACATATGGCCATCTATTTTTGGAACATGGAAGGAAAAAGACAAAGCAACAGCTATGGGATCGTGCCAGAGGCTTAGGGCATCAAGTGGGGCAATTTTTGGATGATGATGCTACAGCTAGTTTTGTCGCAAAATATGTGCAGGATAAAAAGCCTTCTCCTGGTGTTCATCATATTGATTTGCCAGATGATCTCCCCGTCAGAATACTCCTACCTGATGGAAAAGAAATTTCCGGCAATAAGATATTTATTCTATTCAAATCAGATGGGAGTGTTAAAACTGGATTTCCCTATAATGATTTGTTCCCAATTAATTAGGTATGAAAAAATATAAATATCCAACATTAGAAGCTATCAAATCAATTTGTGATAAGTATGATCTGGCTCCGCCTGAACAATTCAGTCAGGATTGGGAGCACGAAGCCAGCGATCCAAAAAAGCTGCCTGCCGTGCTGAGAGGCTATGAGCAAAATGATCTGGATAATGAAGAAAAGTTTGCTCTAGGAGCGTTTATTCTAACTTCATTTGATGAGGCTTATACTCAAGGCATAGAACCAGAAGATGCGTGGGAAAAAATTTCTAATTTCTTGAAGAAAGATCGTTTGATCCATCAGCATTCAATTCATTATTGGTGCAGTTGGGATCACAGCGAGGATGAGATTGATGATGCATTCGCCATAACCCCATTGATGCGTGAACTGAAAATGAGTTCACCTGAAGAGTCCGAAGAGTGGTTTAATAATTAGAGTGGATTTATTCATTATATACCTCAGTCATATCTTCCATATTTATGAAAGGGGTCAGGTGTTTCATTTTGCGTAATTCCAGAAATTTAGACATTTGTCTCCAAGGTCTTGCATTGCAGTTTGAGCAGCTTCGGTGATTACCGGCAAGAGTTTCCCCAACGTTCCCATCTCACGGCTTACTCTGCTTCGGGCTCCATGTGCAGTAAAAGGGGTAAAAGGGGTCGGGTGTTTCATTTTGCGTAATTCCAGAAATTTAGACATTTGTCTCCAAGATCTTGCATTGCAGTTTGAGCAGCTTCGGTGATTACCGGCAAGAGTTTCCCCAACGTTCCCATCTCACGGCTTACTCTGCTTCGGGCTCCATGTGCAGGCATTGGGCACTTCAGTCCATAAATCGTTCCAGGATACTGAATGCGGACCTGTCAAAGCATGGCTCAATAAGTCTTAAAAACTGGAATCTTGCAATATGAAACACCTGACCCCTTTCCCCTTTCTTCACCGTGGACTTTGCCGAGCAGAATCGCCGGGATCTGCGTCAGCAAGGATTCAGCCCCGACCAAGCACGCAAGCTGGGTTACACGGCGGCTCCCTTTCAAGCCCTAACAGAAAGCGTGGGAAATCTGTTCGGTCTCGGTAAGTTGCCTGCGGTCAATCGCTTCCTCTCCCGTTTTACCAAGCCGATCACGTTTGGCCAGGGAGCCTTTGGGCGCTATCTGGTCAATACCAGCATCCAGGGCGGAGTGCAGTTTTCAGAAGAGCAGTTGCAGGACAACTTCGTCATCCCCGCCGTGCAGGAGCTCTTCGTCGCCATGGAGGCCGACATGCCGGAGGTGGACTGGAGCGATTATCGCAACCGCGCCATCGAGTCCTCTCCCGAGCTCGGGGCTACGCTCTTGCCCATGGTGCTGCTCTTTGGCGGGCGTGCCACCGTGCGCGATGTGCGTCTTTCCAAGCAGATGACCACCAGCCCGCGCATGCTGGAGCTGGCGGGCTTCGATGCGCAGCAGGCCCTGGACATCCAGTCTCAAGCGAGTGAGGCCGACCGCATCGCCAAAGCGCAGGAGCTGTGGACACAACGCGCAGGCACACCGCAGAGCATCGAGGCGGCAGCCACCGTGCTGGCTCAGGAGCAGAAGCAAGAGCAGGACGCGGCCTTCAATGCTTTGAATGAACTGGAGGCCGGCGGAGCCCTGCCACGCTTGGGCCGCACAGGCCAGGGGTGGCACATCACGCTGCCGACCGATGGCACACGCATGGAGTTTGCCAACTATTCCGAGACCGAAGCCGCCCGCTGGCGCTGGGCACGTGAGCAGGGCCTGGAACTCGGTGAGACTTTGACACAGACGGCGGAGAACTTTCGGCGTGTGCAGACGGCGAAGTCGCAAACAGGGTCTGATTCTGGCAATGAAACCGTCTCCGACTCATTGACTTCACAGACGGCGGAGGAAGAACGACTTCCAGCCGCAGCACAAACCCGCAACATTCAACTGCGCGCCGCTTCAGAGCCACAGCGGCAGCAGGAATTCGAATTGCAAAGACCGGTCATTCACAGCATTGATAACCTACTTTATGGAACAGAAACCCAAACTCAGACTGGCGACTCCCTACGATTGCGTGATGAACTCCTTGAAGGCGCCGCCCGTCACAGTGGAGGAAATGTTGGCCCAAGCAGACCGGATGAAGGCGCGGCAGGCAGAGCAGGCACAGAGGTGGGCGGAGGAAAAGGCCGCCGCCAAGGCGCAGGGCAACAAGCAGTAAGCCCCAAGGAAGCGAGACGCAGGCTCATCGAATGGGCTCGGGATCACGGCAGACTGCTGACCACTTTACCTGCGCAGTGGGTGCGTGGCGGCCCTAACGACAGGGCGGGGAAAGAGCACCATGTTTTCCCTTTTTCTGCTGGAACAGGACGCTGGATCAAGATCACAAAGGGGAATGGTGCCCACTTTGGCCTGTGGCCCCGCGATCAGGGGCGGGACTGGGCGCTGGAGCCGCGCGGGAGCATCGGAGATTATCTGCGGCGCCTTCAAAGGGCTAACCAAAAGCTGGGGCAGGACATTATCTTGCATGGTGTCTTGCAGGATCAGCAATCAGGTGCCATCTCCATCATCACCTCCCAGCGGCACATCCAGGAAACCCAGGAGACTACGGAGCAGGACGTGATCGAGGCCATGCAGACACAGGGCTTTGAGCAGGCTGGAAATGCCGCCACGTTTTACCGCGAGTCGGACAACCTGGCCATCTTCGATGCACACCTGGGCAATGTGGCGCGGGTGAATGACACGCTTGAGGCCTTCGATGTAATCGCGATGCACCCGGAGGGACGCCTGCGGCAGTATTTACAGCAGGCTGTGGAAGAAAGAAGGAATGCCGAAAAGAGTGAAAACCCGCAGACTCCTTCGTCCTTGCCTGCAGGTGTCGATGTATATCCGGTTGATGGAGCACCTGGTGATTCTTCAGAAGCTTTGAATGCGGACGACTGGTTTCTCAATCTGCCGCCCCGTGGTTCTTTTGGAGGTGAGCTCTATGACAAGAGCCAACTCGACAGCCTGGAGCAAGAACTGGCTGCACATGGCGTGGAATTGATGCGAGACGCGGATGAGTTTCTGGCTTCCGTCCGAGGCGGGATCGGAGCGGGATTTCAAGCCAAGGGGCCGGGAAAAGGAGAGATGTATTTGAAATCCAATGCCACGGTGCGCGAGGTGCTGCATGAAATGATCCACTTCCGTCAGTTCCGGGATCTGGGATATGAGGGTTATCTCAAGCTGCGGGAATCAGGCCGACACGAAATGGGGGTGATGGAGTGGTTCAATCAACATCCCGATGAATGGAAGCGCTTGAATGCAGACGAGCAGTTGACAGAGTTGAAAAATCATGACTTTTGGAAAGTTCATTTCGGGCAATGGAAAAAAGCACCAAGACTATGATCAGTAAAAATGAAGCAATAGACTATGCACGTCGTCACATTGCAGGATGGGATTTCGTTGATGTCAATACTGTAGAGGAGCCCATTTTTTTCTCTCGGGCCAGTGCACTGGAACGAGGTGTTAAAGACAGCCCAGCGGTGCGTGATGCTTGGCTTGTTGGCTTTGCCCGAATTCCATCAGGACATTCTCTTGATGATGAGTTTACCAAGCTAATCGTTGACGTCGATGCCGAGACTGGTGAGACCAGTGTTTTGGAGAGTCTCTAGCGCGGTGGTCTGCGCCGTATCAGGTGTCTTCTTCCAGCGGGTTATCGTCACCAAGGTAATCTCTCGAATAACCACCAGGTTTGCCCTCTTCTCGCCGTTTCAAGGCATACCGAAAAGCCCGTAGGGCACGCATATCATCCTGGGACAGTTTTTGGAGATGCGCAGACGGAACACTTCGTCACAGATTCTGGGGTGGATGCTGAACCAGAAGAAGGAACCCTTTCTGCCGCTGACTGGTTTCTCAATCTGCCGCCCCGTGGTTCTTTCGGAGGTGAGCTCTATGACAAGAACCAGCTCGATAGCCTGGAAAAAAAATTGGCTGCGCACGGCGTGGAATTGATGCGTGACGCGGATGAGTTTCTGGCTTCCGTCCGAGGCGGGATCGGAGCGGGATTTCAAGCCAAGGGGCCGGGAAAAGGAGAGATGTATTTGAAATCCAATGCCACGGTGCGCGAGGTGCTGCATGAAATGATCCACTTCCGTAAGTTCCGGGATTTGGGATATGAGGGTTATCTCAAGCTGCGGGAATCAGGCAGACACGAAACCCAGGTTTGGGAATGGTTTTTGGAACATCCTGAGGTCATGCAACGTCTAAATGCACTGGAACAAGAGGTGGAATGGACTAATTACAACGACTGGAAAAATCTCAAGCCATGATTGACAAAGACCAAGCCATTATTGCAGCAAAGAAGAAAGTTGTTCATTTGGATTTTGTTGACTCCAATGATATTCTTCGTGTTGCCCTCTCTACACGCGAAGAAGCTTTGGCTGCAGGTGTGAAAAATGCCCCGTCGGTTCGAGACAAATGGGTAGTGAATTTTCGTCGAGTATCTACTGGACATCCTCTTGATGGATTGTTCGAATGGTTAAGCGTCTGGGTGGATGCAGAGACGGGTGAAGCGACGATTATTGAAAGTCTGTAGTTATTCTAAGTGACGCGACACTTGGCTGCAATGCCCAGAAATGGGCAGAAGTTCGTGAAGGCAAAATACGTTATACCAATGCCACCGGCAGGGTGTCCCAGGCCTATGCCAAAGACCGTCTGTGGCGTGAGATCGAAAATCGGAACGGGAGAAAGGTTCTGATGTTCACCGCAGGCGGCGTGGCCGCCGGAAAGAGCACGGCAGTGACCGATGAGCAGGTGGCGGCGAAAGACTTGGTTTTCGACGGAACCCTGAGGGAATCTGACTGGGCCATCCAAACCATCGAACGCGCCTTGGAAAGGGGCTGGCGTGTGGAAATCAACTACGTGCAGCGTCCGCTGGATCTGGTGATTCCGGGAGCCATCAAACGGGCCAATGATGGGGGGCGCTGGGGAGCCCTGGCCGATCTGCCAGCGATCCATCAGGCAGCCCAGCAGAGCACCATCGAGATCGCGAAGCATTTTGCAGGGAACCCAGCGGTTAAGGTGAACCTTTGGCTTAACGAAGGCAAGACGACCGCTGAAAAGCCGAAGCTGCTTGCTTTGGAACAAATTGACGTTGGAGGAGAATATTCATATGATGAAAACTATGAGCAGAGCTTGGACAGAACAGGAAATCAAAGAGAGCCGGGAACGGTTTCTGAGAGCATTCGGAGCCGACGAACTGAAGAAGTCCGCCGCCTCTTCACCGAAGCCGTCCGAAGCGGACGCTACGAACCACGAGTCCTCGGACTCCTCGCCGAAGGAAACGCAGACCTCGGGCAAATCCTCCGGCGAGAGCTAGGCGGGAAGGGACAGTCTGGTGCCGGAACACCGTTACATGGCAGCGGCGGCATTGACTCAGCGGCGAGTAGAGGGCAAATGGGCTCGTCTGGCAGCAACCCGCACAGCCAAGACACGGCGAATGACAAGCCATCGAGCGGCCAGGAACCCGCACAGGACGCTGAGCTTGCCCAAGAGAAACCTGAGGTCAAGGGCGGCGCTAGTTACAACCAAACCGACCTTATGGATAGATGGGATGACAATCCTGGTGGTTTGATGAGAAGCGTCGATGAAGCCAAGGAAATCTTTCGGAAGCACATCAAAGCTGTGGAGAAAAATTTCGAAGGATTGGATCTGCTTCCGCAGGTGACGATCAGGGTTATGCCATCAGGATCAATGCGTGATCGATGGGCTCAGTATGAGCCTAGGGGTAGAACGGGAATTAAAGGCGAATACAAGTGGAAAGATTTTTTTGATAGACGGAATCGAATCGTCATAGAAATTGACGAAAGGGTGATGACCAGTGATCAGGCGATTGTAGGAATCATTGCGCACGAACTTTACGAACTGAATGCCATCAGGCAAATTATTGAATCGAATCAAAATAAATCTATTCCTGAAGTTGCTTTGCAGAAAGCTATCAATGATTTTCACACTTCAGCGGTGAGATTGCAGAATCGTAGCGTGCAGTATCTCAAGAGAAACAAACATTAGTATAATAAAATATGAGTAATGAAATTCCCATTTATTTACGCCCAGAATTATGGCTTGATCTCTACACGCAAGGTAAAGTCCCTGAATACTCCTTTTTTGTTCGATTGATGGAGTGTGCTCAAGATACAGAAATCGGTCCAATATTGAAGTTTTTACCGACTAACCTGTTTCAGGAATTCAAAGATACACTTTCTTGGTGGTCCCAGACTGAAAAGGAAGAAGACTTTGTCATCGTCGGCAGCACGCCTCCTTCACCTTTAAGATTGAAGGACGTTTGGCGTGTTATTCGTTGGCTGGAAAAAAACCCAAATCCTGAGCTGGCTGTCGCTGTCGAGAATGTGCCGGACGATTGATGGGTTCAGATTATTTTGATTTAACTTTTGTTAGGCCAACGCGCCCGTGACCTCACCGCTGCACAGACCCGCTGGTATCAGGCCGTGCAAGGCACGGAGGATGTCGGGGAAGGGAGCGCGGACACTCCTGTCCGCACCGCCACCGATGAAGCCCTGCTCATCGAAGCTTATGCCCGCAGCAACAGCCTGCTGCACCCGCGCAATGCCGCCCTGATGGGCGAGTTCATCAAGACGCGCAATCCCGAGGTGTGGGACCAGCTCGTGGGGAATCTGAAAAAGACCCCGCAACGTGCGCAGACGGAAGCCGATCAGGCGCAAAGCCTGGCGGAAAGTCAGATCGTGAACTTCCTCACGCAGAACATGGGCGGCGGGGATTATGCGGAGCACATGATCGCCGCCGGGGACCCCATTCTCCCGGCCAACCACCTTACACAGCCGCCGCCGTCTTGCTGCCTGCTGCCAGGCGGCGGGTGAGGATGAAACCACCGACGGCCAGGACCAGGAGTGCGATGCCGAGGAGGGGGCGGACGACGAACCAGGCGATGGCGATGACGACCAGGGAGAGGGTCCCGGCCAGCACGAAGGAGATCAGGCCGGTGCCGACGCCGATGATGTCCCCGATGAAGGGGACGACGCTGCCCAGGACGCTGAGCGGGCGCATGATGGCGGCGAAACCGAGGGTCATCAGGATGAAGCCGCCCAGACGCACCAGCCAGGTCATCAGGGTATTGGCACTGGCGGCTTTTTGAAACAGGGCCTCGGCGCTGACGACACCGGGCTCGATGAAGCTGATGGCATCCCCTGCTTTGGTTTGATAGTCTTCAAAAGTGTTGCCATACTGGGCGGCCAGGATGCTGAAGGGGCCGGGTTTGACGTAATCAAACGACACGCGAATATCGCCGATCTGCGGTGCTTCCGGTTGATCACCGAAGTAAAGGCTGCCGGTCTGAATGCTGGCGTATTTTTTCAGGTCGGCGGGCAGCTTTTCCAGGTCGGCTTCGGTGACGGAATACTTGGCGGTGCTGTCAATGCGGGCAATGAAGCTGTCGGGCAGGTCAAAGGCACCCAGGGTGACATCCTCGGCATTGAATCCATCACTGCCTGCGATCAGGTCGCCTTCGTTGGCGTGGTCGCTCGCTTGCTTGAATTCTGCGGAGTTGATGGGCTTATCCACCCACTTCTTTTCATAGGTGTAGGTGGTGATGGTTTCTTCCCCACCGCCCAGTTTCTCCTTGGTCTCGGACTTGGAGTTTTCCACCCATTGGTAAATTTCCTCCGTGCGCTCCAGGCGCAGGGCGGGCAGGCTCAGGCCAAAGTCGGGATCGGTGACGGGCGCGGGTGCTTGGGCATCGCCGGTGGTGTGGACCAGCTTTTTGTCAAGGGCGGGGTCCACCTTGTCTGAGGGGATGCTGATGACGGCGGCGGCACCTTCCTTCAGGGAATTGGCGGTCGTCACGGCCCGGCCTTCATTCCACCACAGCAGGATGACCGCCACGGGGATGAGGATGAGGCCAAAGAGGATGCCTTTGATGGATTCGCCAATGCGGCTGAACCAGCCTTTGGAGGTTACTTCAGTGTAGGAGTCAGCCATGGGTAGATCGGGGTAAACTGGCTCCACGGAGTCGAAATGCCGTGAAGATTTGGCGCATTACCATCAGGATTTGCTTTATGCACGAAGATTTTACCTGATGCAGTGAAACCGGCGGTTTCGCCTCACTTCTTCTCCAGCGGCACCAGATACTTCTTCTGAAACTCGACATCGGCGTTCAGGCCTTCGGCGATCCATTTCAGCTCGTCCTGGCGCACGGTTTCGTTGTATTCGGCACCTTTGGTTAGGGCGGCGAGGAGGTTTTTTTTGACTCCTTGGATGTCGAACCCTCGCATGCCGTGACCGCTCATTTCGCACTTTTCGGTTAGGCGGGCTTTCTCGGCGGGGTCGATGGCTTTCAGGGTGGCGTGCATGTAGCAGAGGCTGGCGAGGTTGGCCGCGTTGTCCCCGATGTCGCCGCTGAGAAGGAGATCGCCCAGGGCCTCCTGCAGATGCGGATTGTCATAGTCGGCGAACCACATCATGCCGGCGACGCCCCGGATGGCGGCGGAACGCTGGGCGTGAGACAGGGTGACCTCCTGCTCAGTGTCGAGGGGCGCGCCTCCGGCCTCCTGCTGTGCGACGATGCGGGAGAAGTGGTGGAGGTCTTCGGCGGCGAAGGGGGAGTAGCTGTCCTGGGACGCGGCATGCTCCTGCTTTTCCAAGATCCAGAGGACGAGCCACTTCTGATATTTCTCCCGCCCAAAGTGGGCGTTGGGATTGATGGCGAGGGCTTGGTCGATGGTCTTGAGCGCTTTTTGAAGTTCGCCGGTGTAGATGTAAAAGGTGCCGAGATTGGAATACGTCTCATACTGGCCGGGCATGAGTTTGTCCTTCTTCAGCAGGGTGGCGATGGCGGCCTGGTGATCGCCTAACTTATGTTGCGATACGGCGAGGTCGTCGTAGTGGGCGGCGAGGGTCGGGGAGGCCACGGCGGGGGCTGCGGCGATGTCTTTTTGCCGTTGTGCGATGCGCCATTCGTGGAACTCCCGCGAGTGTCGGGCGAAGCTGCCGGAGATGAGGATGCCGATGCCGGGAAAGCGCGCCCGCTCTGAGGCCAGGGTATCGCCATCCCAGAGGCAGGCGTGGGCGGTGGCAGCGATGAGGACGAGGGCTGCGAGGGCTGTTTTGAAAACCGGGGGGGTCATGCCTGAAAGTGTGCCATGACGGGCGGGCGTAGGGAAGAAAAAATGCAGGCTGAAAGAGCGAGGGCGGATCAACGTCCGGCAGTGCTTCCGAGGAATGGGCACGCAAAGGCGCAAAGCCGCTAAGGAAGCGCTGATGAAATCGGAATCCTGAGTTTTTGGACCACGGATGAGTCGGATTGAATGGATATAGAGGAATTCAAGCCCGCCTCTCGAAGGATAGAAATCCCATCCGAACTATCCGACTCATCCGTGGTTTTGAGCTCTTCCATTCAATCAGTGATTCCCTAACCATGGATGTGTTGGCGACTTTGCGCCTTTGCGTGAGCCTGGGTTTGGAATTTTGCAGGGTGAATTTTCACGCTCAAATCCTGTTGTCGGTCCGGTCGATGGTTGCCTGGACATTGACATCCGGCGCAGGCGGCCCGTTTAGTGTCCGTGCTTTTCAGAGTCCTCCTCCTCCTGCCCTGCCTGTGGCTGCTCAGTTGCGCCCGCTTTACGCGCAGCACAGATGCGAAGCCCCCTGCGAACCGTCCGGGGATGGTGGGGCGGAAGGATCTGCTTTAGGCCGGGGGGGAGGCGATGGGGCTTTTCCTCCGCATTTTTTTTTGTCACATGCCTGGCCGTTTGGTGTAGTTCTCGGGTGTCGGCGGGAGCGCTCACCAGTGCGGGCGCGCCCTTCATTCAACTTCCTTTTTGTTATGCCAGATATTACCGTTACCGAATCCCTACAGCTTCGCGCAGCCGAGCTGGATACGATCATGCACCATGCGGAGCCGCCGCCGAAACAAATGCGGGGTCAGGCATCGCTGGCGGCGGTGCTGGATGATAATCAGGCGAAATGGGCCTTTTCCAAGGACGGGGCGAACGGGGCGATGCTGGTCCGCACGGGGGCGGAGGTGACAGGCGGTGCGGCGATCAAGGTGGAGACTCCGTTCACGGCTGCGGCGGTGGATAAGACGGCGCAGATGATGGAGACGTTTTTCCAGAATGCGCAGGGGGATGCGCCCTTTGTGGCTCCGCGGGTGACACTGATTTCGCCGCAGGATCTGGCGCAGGACCCCGGGCTGGTGTTGCAGCTCAAAGAACGGCTGCAGGCGCTAAAGGCGGAGGGCGTGCATGATCCGGTGCGTGTGGATGATCAGATCAAGCGGCTGACGGATGTGGAAAAGGGGACGGCGCAGGTGGTGAAGATGGAGTTCGCCCAGGGGGAGCAGATCAATAAGATTTCGCTGGCGGATCGCCTGGCAATGGCGCAGACGGATGCCTTTCCGCAGGCGATCGGCAAGGCGCTGCCTGTCTTTACCGCGATGGGCATGAACGATCACCTGGGACTGAGCGAGACCAACTATAAAAACAATGCGGCTAACCTGATGTTTGACACGAAGTCAGGGCAGCTCTCTGCGATTGATTTTTCCACCGGCATGCAGTTTGACCCGGTTGATCGCGGCAATGAGGCCCTGATCGCTTACAGGGAGCCGGATGCGGACAAGTCCCTGAAAAGGCTGAACACTTTCCTGGAGAATTCGCTGAAGGATGAGGCCAGCTTTGAGGCGGCGGTGCAGCGGATGGCGAACGGGCAGCCCACGCCGCTGACGCCGGTGATGGACGCCTTTGTGCGGCCGATGGATGAGGTTCACATGTTTGAGCCGGGGGATGAGGCGGTGCTGGAGGAGCACCTCTCCATGGAGGATAAGAAACGCTTTGCGGCGAACCTCATCCTGGGCGCGGCCAAGGGGCTGGATTACCTGAAGCTGAACGAGCCCGCGCTACGCACTGCGGCACAGGCAACGCATCAACAGGTGGGCGAGAAAGTTATTCATCATATTCAGACACCGGCATCGCTGGACGCCATCAGGGCAGAACTGAAAAAGGTGAACGGGCCGGAGCTGATCGCCAAAGCGGAACTGCGTGCCGCGCCGCTGCGTCTGGCCGCATTGGACCGGCAGGCAGGCCCGCTGAAGGCAGCGCTGGACGAGGTCACGGCCAAGCTGGACCGCCTGGAACATAAACCGACGCTGGGAGATCGCGTGAAGTTCCTGATGAAAGGCAGGGACGAGGTCATCCATGAGATCCAGAAAAAGAAGTCATCGCTGGAGATCCAGGCCAAGGACATCCGGGAAGAGAGCCACATGCTGCTGAACCGACAGAGCGAGGCGCAGCACCAGCAGGAGCAGGCGGCGAAGCTGAAGGCGGCGGCGGGCGAAGAACCGCGCCACCGCCTGCGCGATGACGTGGCCGTGGCGAACATCGCGGCGCATCATCCGCAGCATCTGCATCCGGTGGAGGCGGCGGACCTGAACCAGGAACCGCATAAACTGCGCGAGGACCGGGAAATGGTGGAGGTGGTGGAGCACGTGGAAGAACTGCACAAACCCGCCGCGCCCAAAGCGGGGGACGAACGCATGGAGGTGAAGTCCCCGAAGCCGAACATCCCGAAGAAATTGTGAGGTGGATTTTCTCCCTCAAACTTGGTTAGACCTGGCCGCCCCCGCATTCACCCGAATGCAGGGGCGGCCTCTTGCCGCGTGGGCACATCGCCAAGGTTTGGGGGGCTGAAAGGGGACCCGTTCAATGAAAGAGCCGATTTTTTTCAGAACCACGGATGACTCTGATCAGGCGGAGGCAGGGTGGGAGGTAGCTCCGGCGGAGAGAGAGATTCGATCCGTCTTTTGACCTCTGGGATGGATTCGGGCTTTGCCTAACCAAGGGTGTGTTTGTAAAGCCGTGCCTTGTGGTTTGCTTGGGGGTGGCGAGCGGAAGGATCTGCTGTAGGCGGTGGATGGGGGAATTTGCTTAGCCCTTTGCTTAGCGAGTTAAGCGAACGGTTCGTGAATGTCGAAGTCTGCCTCTTTGATGAAGCGAAAAAGCTCTGTTTATAATCCTCTTATTCCCTGGTAAGGTATTAGTGAGGAGTTGAGTGTAGCGGGTTTCACTGCAAGCTTGAAGCTAAGAGTATGATCGAGATTCAATCTACCGCTGACCTTGAGTTGATCCGTGAGTCCGTGGATATGGAGTGCAAGCTAGCTGCGGGTCGAAATGGCAAAGGTGCCCTCCCTGATGATTTTTGGCCAACCTACAGTTCCTTTGCCAACAGTGAGGGTGGGATTGTGCTTTTAGGGGTGAGGGAGAGGCAAGGGCACTTCAGTTTTGAAGGGGTGGCGGATATCTCGAAAGTGAGAAGAGAGTTGTTTGACGGTTTGAATAACCGGCAGAAAGTGAGTATGAACCTCCTGTCAGACGCCAATGTGCGTGAGGTGATGCTGGAAGGGCGGACGATTCTGGTGGTCGAGGTCCCGCGGGCTACACGAAAGCAACGTCCAGTTTATCTGACGACCAATCCTTTCGCCGGACATACTTACCGTCGCCTCAATGACGGAGATCGTGTCTTAGCCGATGATGAGGTGAAGCGAATGCTGGCGGAACAGGTGGAGGACAGCCGTGATGACCGGATACTTCCTGGCTATGATGTTGGAGACCTCGATATGGAAACTTTTCGCGGGTATCGGCAGGTCTTTGCCAACCGTGATCCCGGACACCCTTGGAATACGGTTCAGGATCGGGAGTTTCTGCGGCAGATCGGCGGCTGGCGGAAGGACAGGGAGACGGGCGGTAGCGGTCTGACGGTTGCCGGGCTGCTCATGTTTGGCCAGATGGCAGAGATCCAGGAGGAAATGCCGCATTACATGCTGGACTACCAAGAGCGTCCCGAAGCAAGAACAGAGAAGCGCTGGATCGACCGCATCACTTTGGATGGTAAATGGTCGGGCAATCTCTATGATTTTTACCGTAAGGTTTATCTGAAGCTGACGGCGGATCTCAAGGTCCCTTTTCATCTGGAAAAAGGCGAGCGTAAGGATGAGACGCCGGTCCACGAGGCGCTGCGTGAGGCCTTGGCCAATGTCCTGGTGCATGCTGACTATTCTGACCGGGCTTCAGTCCTGGTGGTCAAAAGGCCGGATATGTTTGGCTTCCGCAACCCCGGTTTGATGCGCATTCCAGTCGAGGTGGCGCTTCATGGGGGTGAGGCGGATTGCCGCAACCGCACGCTTCATAAAATGTTCCGCTTTGTAGGGGTGGGCGAACAAGCGGGAACAGGGATTCCAAAGATTCTGCACGGTTGGCAGTCACAGCACTGGAACCCGCCAAAACTTTATGACACCCCGTCACCTTACAATCAGACGTTGCTGGAACTGCGGATGGTTGACCTTTTTCCTGAAAAGGTCATGGCCGGACTGAAGGCAAAATTCGCGGGAGCTTTTGAGACACTCAACCATGTGCAGCGAGTGGCGATGGCTCTAGCCGCCAGCGAAGGCACTGTGAACCATGCGCGATTGCGTGCAGTGACCACCGAGCATTCAGTTGACCTTTCCAAGACGCTGCAGCATCTGACGCAGATTGGGATGCTGTCTTCCACCGGTGGGCGGGGGGCTGTTTATCATTTGCCAGGCGAGGCGATACCGACGCCGGAAGATGTGTTCGGACCCTCAGTCCAAATTTCGATCCCTAGCTCCCCGAATTTGGAGGGTAGCTCCCCGAATTTGGAGGGTAGCTCCCCGAATTTGGAAGGTAGCTCCCCGAATTTGGAAGGTAGCTCCCCGAATTTCGCAGATCGCAGAGATCAGGATGGTTGCTTGATCAGTGGGCAACTGGGATTGCCAGTGATTGATGATCTGGATCGCCTGTCACCACGATTACGAACGAGTTTGCAGGTCTTGGCGGCTGAGCCTAGAGACAAGCGCAAGGTGGATCGGGAAGTTTTGATCCAAGTTGTCTTACAGCTCTGTGCAGGGCGCTTTGTGACACTCCGATCCTTGGCGCTCTTGGTTGGTCGTAAGCCTGACACCTTGCGTGATCAATATCTCGCAAAAATGGTAAGGGAGCGAAAACTGACTCTGGCTTTTCCGAAAACGCCAACTCATGAACTTCAGGCCTATTCTACCACAGAATCTTTGCCGTCCTGATTGTTTGGCGTTTGCACCCGACAGATCTCGCATCCTCTGCACCACCGGCACACGCTTGTGGCAGGTGGCGGGCAGATCGACAGGCGGGCCGCAATAAGCCCTCGATACCGCTCTCTCACCCCTGAATCACCCGGGTGCCGGCGATGAGGTCGTGAAGGCAGCGGCGTTCTTGGCCGAAGATGAAGCAGAGGTCGATGAGGCCGTAGAAGGGGATGAAGCCGAGGAGGGCATTCACGAAGACGCGGAGGGCATTCACGAAGACGCGGAGGAGGACGGCGCGGACGAAGCCGGCCTGGCTGTCGTCGTCATTGCCGACGATGCGGATGCCGAGCATTTTTTTCCCAACGGTCTGCCCCTGGGTGCTGAGCAGGACGAGGGTGTAAATCATGAGAATGAGGAGGAGGAGGCCGCCGATGCCCATGGCGAGGAGGGCGGCGGCGGGCGGCTCGGCATTGCCCTCGGGGTTTTCCATCAGGCCGGCACCGATGATGAAGGGGATCATGGTGATGAAGACGACGAGGCTGTCCAGCAGGGCGGCACCGAGGCGCTGACCGAGACTGGCGGCGGGCGGGCGGGTTTTCCTTTGCCAGGGGGTGACGTCGGCACTGGGCGGGGCATAGGGATTGACGGTCTGCACGGGCTCGATGACGGGGGCGGCACCGGCGATGGGGAGGGCGGGGAGGATTTGGCCGATGGGCTGCCAGTCGCTCATGCCTTCGGTCCAGCAGAGGTCGGAGGGGTGAAATTCGCCGTTTTCGATGCGGCTGCGGATTTCAGGTTCTGAGAAGCTGCCTTGTTGCTGACCGTTGCGGGCGATGTGATAAAGCATGGCGGGGTGTGGGTTGAGGTGTGCGTGGCTTATGTCAGGAATAAGCGGGGGGTGTCAAGCCTATGACACGCGGGGGCGGTTACTCAAAGAGCACCCAGGGGGCCTTGGGGTATTTTTCGCGGGCTTCTTCACGCACGCCGATGTCCCCGGCGAAGCCGGAGTGGAGGACTTTCCAGGTGCCTTCTTTGTCCTGTTTTAGCAGGGCGTAAAAGTCCAGCTCGAGGGAGAAGGCGGCGTCTTCATTGGCCGGTTTGCGGCCATCGGCAGGGGCGACGTTGCCCTGAAAGCGTGCCCAGCCGCCGGTGGCGCGGACGTTGCCGGTGAAGGTGACGGCTTTGCCGATCTCAGCGGAGACGGGGGCGCGCATGGCGTCCATGATGGCTTTGCGCTCGGGGCTGCCGATTTTGGGTTCTTTGACGGGGACGCGGGTGAGGTATTTTTGAAAGCCCACTTTGTTAGGCTCTTTCAGGTTCAGGCGTCCGTCGGCGGCTTCGGTGAGTTCGCCTTCGCCGATGTAGAGTTTGTCTCCCTCAAGCTTGAGGACTTGTTCTTCGGACTGTTCGGCACCTTCGATGGTGTATTCATAGAGCACCTGGATGATGCCGCCGCCGGTGAGGATGCCAGAGAGGGTGCCGTGTGCGCCGTGGGCTTCTTCCTTGGGCTGCCAGCTCTGGGTGCCGGTGACGTCATCCCCATCGATGTAAAGGGTGATGCGGGTGGTGTCCTCAGCGGTTTCTTTGGCAAAAAAGAGGGTCTGCGGTTCGGCAGCGGTCAGGGTGAGGCCGGTGAGGCCAAGGAGAGCGAGGAGGCGGATCATGGGGGTGCGGTTCATGCGGGGGTCGTGGAGGCAGTGGTGAAGAAGTAGGAGAAGGCGAGGACCTGGGCGGCGGCCCCGGCGAGGAAGAGGAGGGCAAAGAGCCAGAGCAGCAGCTTCCGCTTTCCCCGCCAAAAGAAGGCGAGGCCGGCGGGGATGCCGGCGGCCCCGGCGGCGACCTGACCGGCCAGCATGCCCAGGATGAGGGTGCTATGCTGGTCTGCGGAGACGCTGCCGGAGTCGTTCGCCATGACGTTGGCCATCAGCGCCATGGTGCCCCAGACGAGGTGGGCGGCGATCCAGATGAGGATGAAAAGGATGCCGAGGATGATGAGGGCCACCCGTGCAGCGGGGGAGGTTTCCGTGGGGGCAGGGGTATCGCTCATGTCATGCTTTCGGTTAGGTTATTTGACCTTGATGGACTGGACGGTCTGTTGGATCGCGTTGCCATGGACCTCGAGGGCCTGCAGGGGATGTTGACAGATGAAGACGAGGAATTTGTCCCCTCCTTTGCGGACGTATTCGGCGAGGTTGACGCTGATCTTGGTTTCGCCGTCCAGGGCGGTGCCATTATGAAAGGTGGCGGTCAGGCCCAGGGCTTCGTCTTTCATTTCCTGCGGCTCGGCCCATTCGATGCTGTCAAATTTGTCCCCGGTCTGTTTTTTCAGGGCTTCGAGGGCGACGGGGAGTTCGCCCTGATCGATGAGCAGGACGTTCATGGCGACGAGCTTGTCCGGGGAGACGATGTAGGCGCTTTCGGCCTCGGCCTGCATGACCCAGTCCGCCGGGAAATCCATGGCAAAGATGGGGGCTTCTTTGCTCGGGTAGCTGAAGGTCTGCACGGCGGCTTCGGCTTCTTCATTCATGGCGGCTTTGGCCGGGCCTGCCTGCACGGTGGTTAGGGTGCTGAGGACGCCCTTGATGGCCTCCGCCTCTTTGGCAAAACCTTCATGGGTGGAAATGATGGAGACGAGGATTTGCTTCTTGGCTGTTTTATGGCCGACGACGACGAAGTTGATGAAGGCGGGGCCGTGCTCGTCCTTGCCCTTCACGTTGAAAACGTTGAGCTTTTGCTCCTCGCTTTCGGCACCCTGGCCTTCTTCGATCTTGATGTCCTTGAACTCGGCGATGGTCTCCAGGGCCTCTTCCAGGGCACCTTCCAGATCCCCCAGCTCGGACGTCAGCGGGGTGACCTCCACGATGGTGGTATCCTCATCTCCGGGCGGGGCGACAAAGAGATGATCTTTTTCCAGGAACTCCGCCTCCCACTCATCCGGCACCTCAAAGGTGAGCAGGGGTTTTTTCTCCGGGTATTGCAGCGGCTGGGCGGCCAGGGCGAGGGAACTGCCAAGCAGGGAAGCGAGGCCGATGACGAGGGCGGACTTTAGGAGCATGTGGGGATGTCGGGGTGTGGGAGTGTGATTTCGGGGGGAAGGCCTGTGTCCATGCGCCGCCCGAGAGGTGGGGGCTGCCAGCCCTTCAAGACCTGGATAAAGATCATGACCTGTGAGGGGTAAAGGGAAATCGTGATTCATGCCTTATAGGGACACGGATGAGTCGGTGTAGGACAGGTCGAGGAATGAGAATATTCATCCTGATTTTTGTCAATGCACAGTTGCGCCTCAATCGATGCGTTTTGCAATCTTTTTTGCCGAGCGGGGGCATTGGCAGCGGGGATGCTTTGCCGCAGAGGGGCCAAGGGGCGGAGGAGGCAGAGGTTGTGGTTTCAGGAGGCTGCCGACGAGGGAGGCGGCGCTCCGTGGGAGGCGGCAGCTTTGGACTGCGGGGACTTGTCACCGCTTTCGGGTCGGGAGGCTTGCCGACGGGGGGAAGATCGTCGTCTGCCCTTCTTCCCCGGCAAAGGCATGTCGTTTGGAAAAAGCACCCGCGAGACCAAACACGCCGACAAGTCGGCTGCGGCCAAAGCGGTGACAAGTCCCCGCAGTCCAAAGGCTTCTCCTCAGGTCGTTGGTGCCGGGGGTGGTTCCGTGTTTGATAGGCGCAGAGGTTTTGGTTAGGCTGAAACCTTTGCCAAAAACTCTGCGCTCTTTGCCCCACTGCCCCTCTGCGGTGAAGCCTCGGATGGAGCATGGAAAGAGGGCTGCCGACGAGGGCGTCGGCACTCCGTGGGAGGAGTTGGCATTCCGTCTGCGGGCGCTTACTGAAAACTGGATGCCGATGCTTGCGGCTTACGGGACGACGAAATCGCCGATGGAGTTGGGGAAGCTGCGAATGAAGATGACATCCCCTTCCTGATAGGAGGTCTCCTCCGGTCCGCCATTGAATGTGGCGTTGCTGTGGAAGATGTTCAGGGAGGTAGGCGCCAGCGAATCGCCCAGGCCGAAGTTGTCGGCCCCGGTGCCGAGGTCGATGAGGACGGCGCGCTCAAAGGAGTTGTGTCGGCTGGTGAAACTGCTGTCTCGGTCCAGATTCACGGTGTCTGATTCGGTCCCGGTCAGGAGGGTGAGGGTGTTGACGAATCTGCTGTCGTCGATGGAGACGGTATCGGCCTCGGCTCTGAGGTCCACTTTGACGGCACCACGGAAGGTGGAGACGGCGAACTCGACGATGTCCGCTGCGCTGCCGCCGGTGAGGGTGGTGGCACCGTTGACGGTGACGTTGAGCAAGCTCACGTCGAGGTTATCTGCCACAGGGCCGGAGACGCTGAGGCTGCCGAGGGTGAGTCGCTCAAGGGTGGTCGTAAGGTCGCCGCTGCCGGTTTTCACGGTGAGACCTTTGGCCAGTGAGCCGTTGGTTTCAAAGCTCACATCATCCGTGCCGTCCAGGGCGGTGATGGCGAATGCGCCGCGAATGCTCACGATGTCGGCTTCAACTGTGGTGCTGCTGTTACCGCCGCCGTAATTGAGACTGACGGCACCGCCGATGTTGGCGTTGCCGATGTCCAAGAACAGGGTGTCTGCGCCGTTGCCATTTTTCACGGTCATGCCGCCGCGAATCTGCAAGTTTGAGTTGTTGAATTCGATGTCGGTATCGCCGTCGCCGTTGGTCAGGGAGAGGGAACCGAGGCTGAGGCTGTTGCCCGTAAATTCGATGCTGCGGGCAGGCCCTGTCGTGCTGCCGTTGATGACTGAAAGAGCGCCTTTGACAGAAAGGCTGCTTGCTGAGAAGGTGGTCAGGAAGTTGCCGTTGCCGTTTTTCACCGTGATGCTGCCTGCCTCCACGGTGCTGCCGCCGATGACCACCTTGCTCCCGAACGCGCTCGGCGGGTTGCCGTTGGTGATGTTCAACTTGCCCGTGATGGTGAGCGTTGCCCCGCCGATGGAGGTCTCGGAAATGCCGTTGGTATTGGTGATCGTGAGATCCTTGGTATCCAAGGTGCCGGCCGAAAGGTTGTTAAGCGCCAAGCTGGTGTCGTTGACAGGACCGTTGACAATTTTGATGCCGCCGCCCACCCGCAGATTGCCGGTGGAGATTTGATTGACCAAAGGGCCGCCGCCCGCGTTGGTGATGCTGATGGCCCCCCCCAGATCGACCGATGAGCCGGTGAGTTGGAAGACAGTCGATGAGGTGCTCTCATTGAGGCCCGTCTTCACAGTCACTCCGCCGGTGAGGGAGAGGGTGTTAAAGGTGATTATGCTGCCATAGGTGGTGCTATCGGCGGTGTTGTTAATCGTAATGCTGCTGCCGGTAATGGAACCCGCAGAGACGCTGGTAATGATCGCCGCATTGCTCAGGGCGGGGGCGCTGTTGGTGATGACCAGTCCTTTGCCAAAGTGCAGGGAACTTCCCCCCACCTGGGTATTGCCGGTGGTGGCATTCGTCACGGCAAGGCTGCCGCTGACCTCCAATGTGCTCATGCTTATCACGTTGGTGACCTGATGGCTTACTTCTGTCGCCGCACCATTTTTGATGACCAGGTTGCCATCGATGGAGACAATGCCGCCGCCGATGCTGTTGAGCTGTGAGCCCCCGGCCCCGTTGGTGATGGTCAGGCCACCGCTGATGAGGCCGTTGGTTCCAAAAACGAGAGCGGTGCTCTGCGAGCCGCCGCCGGCGTGGGTGATCGCCACCTTGCCGCTGCCATAGGTCTCTGCGGTCACTGTGGTGTTGCTATTCCCGAGGCCGTGTTTGATGGTGAGGCTGCCGTTGATCTCTAGCAAGCCGCTGGAGAGGAGAAAGGTGGAGCTTTCGCCGCCGCCTGTATGATCCAGCGCGGTGTAGCTGACGCTGGCCAGAGACATGGTTTCGCCATCAAAATCGACCACCGAAGTGCCTGCACCCATTTTGAAATCTGCCAGGCCTTTGATTTGCAAGAAGGCACCTCCGGCTTGATCGAGGGTGATCTCATCCCTGCCGCTGCCGCCGATGTAGTTGAGGCTGCTCTTGAAAATGACGGTGTCCACCAGGGCGATGGAATTGCCGCCATTGCCAAGGTTAAAAACCGTCTTCCCGCCGACTTCGAGGAAGCCGCTGGTGGAGACAAGGTCTGATCCCTCCAGGGCGGTGACGGTGAGGCTGCCCGGCAGGCTGAGAGACTTCAGAGTCACCGTATTGTCCCCCGCGCCCAGGGCCAGGGTCATGTTGCCACCTGCGATCGAGGTCGTGTCCCATTCAAAGATATCCGACCCACCCTTCAGGTCCACCACCACCCCTTTGGTAATGGCCTCGGTGATCTCCACACTGGCCACCTCCGTGGCCGAGCCGTTGAAGGCAATCAGGGTGTCGCCGAGGCCGGTGATGGTGAAGCCGGAGGCAGAGGGGGCGATCTTGATGTTGTCGATCTCATCCGTGCCCGTGATTTTCAGCGCACCTCCGACAAAACTGACAGCGACGCCAGCAGGTGCGAGGCGTGGTTCCAAAGATTCCAGCACAGGTGAAAAGGTCTTCATAAGATCGCGATGCTTGATTGATTGTTTGGCGGTCCACTCAGGACGAATGCCTCCAACTTTGGCGTCTTTAGCCAAAGGTAAGGCTTTTGGCAACGATCCTTTCTTTTGAAAGTCGCTCTTTTTAAGCCATATTTTGGATGTCTATTTGAGGGGTGAGTGCATTTTGCAAGAAGCAGCGTCGTCTTAAGGGGCGGCTACAGGCTCGCCGTAATGATAACGTCTGTTTTTGTCTGAGGAATACTCTCTGTCCTTGTCCAAGGTAAAAGTCGTCGCGTCTGCGCCTGCGATCACATTGCCACCGTAATAGACCTGCTTTGCATCCTTGGCGTAACCAAAACCGTCCGAGGAAGGCCCCAAGGTCTTGAAACTGCCTGGATCGGCCCCTGCAAAAACCTGGGGCGGGATGCCGCCACTGTAGCAAAAATAAACGGCCTTGGAGTCTTTGGCATAGCGGTATTCCAGCAACTCAAAGGTCTTCGGATCGCTGCCCGTCAGCGCCTGCCCGCGCCAATAGACTTGTTGGGCATCCTTGGCAAACTCCCCATTCTCCCCGCCGATGCCCTGAAAAGTCGCCGCATCTGCCCCGGCGATCACCTGACTGCCGAAGTAGGCCTGCCGGGCATCCCGGGCATAGCAGGGCAAAAGGAGTTCAAAGCTGGCGCTGTCCGCGATGGGCGTGACCTGGGTATCCACATAATAGCCATGCCGGTCATGGGCCCAGATGTGGTCAGCCTTTCCGGCGGCATCCGCAGACAGCACCTTGAAGGAAGCCATGTCCCGCACATGCAGCGGCAGCGGCCCCAGATAGTAGTCGCTCTTGTCCCGGCAGAGCCCGTGCATTTCAGTCGCCTCAAAAGTCACCGCATCTGCGCCTTCGATCACTCGGCCTTTCCAATACACCTGCCGTGCATCCTTGGCCAGATCCCCCAGCTCCGCCATCAGCCGGAAAGTCCCCGCATCCGCACCGTCCATGGGGATGCCCTCGAAAAAGACTCGGGTCGGATTCTTCGCATAACCCGCAGGCTGCAAGATCTCAAACCCCTGGGCATCCGCGACCTCGGAATCTCTCCATTTGCCCAAGAGTCCATCGCCTTGGAATCGATTGAAAAACACCTTGCCTGCCCGCACCTCATAGCCCTCCTTTTTACCGCAACCGGTGAGGAAGATGAGCGGTGCGATCAGTAAAGCGTAAAGGGGATAGAGTCTCGGTTTCATCATGGGTAAAATCAGATGGATGCCTGCCAGCCAGACCGATTTTACGCCGGACTCAGCACGCGCCAATCGAGATCATAAAAGCCACCCGTCAAGGAAGGCTTTTGACATGCTTGTGGTCACGCTGGTCAGAAAATACAGGACCGCCGCCATCAAACACAAACAATGAGGGGGCTGGGTGTGGAAAGCTTATGACACAACGCGAGACTCGGATAGGATTCGTCAAACTCATTATACCTCCTGCCGATTCGATCTTCTTTCCGACTCACCATGTCAGACGCCATACCACAGAAACACCCGCTGGCAGAGGTCTTTGGCTTTCCTCCTGCGGCGAATAACCCAGCGGCGCAACGGCACCGCAGCAAGCGACTCTGTCCATTCAACAACAAAGTCCCCAACTGCACGAAGGATAAAGCCCAAGACCCCTTGGGTGTATGCAGTGTTGTTCATGGAAACAACTTGGCGATCACTTGTCCGGTGCGTTTTCGTCAAGACTGGCTGATCGCCGATCACGCTGCCGACTTCTTTTTTCCTGCGGGAACGAATTGGACGACTCTCACGGAAGTCCGGTTAAAAGATGCGGATGGAGGCTCGGCTGGGAATATCGATGTGGTGCTTTGTGCCTATGATGAAAAAGGGCAGGTCTATGACTTTGGGGCTCTTGAGGTTCAGGCCGTCTATATCTCTGGCAATGTTCGGAACCCGTTCACTCATTTTATGTCTTCACCGGGCACGAATGCGGATATGGATTGGACCCAGGAGGCAAACTATCCGCGACCCGATTACCTTTCATCGTCACGCAAACGTCTCGCGCCCCAGTTGCTGTTTAAGGGAGGTATCCTGCATGCTTGGAAAAAGAAGTCCGCTATCGCTATCGACTTAACCTTCTTCAATACACTTCCCCTGATTCCAAGTGTTCCTCGAGAAGAGTCTGACTTTGCCTTACTGATTTATGAATTGCAGCAGCCGACGATTGAGCACGGCCAATATCAGCTATCATTGGTCCGCACGGTTTACACGAGTTTTATTCAGGCGTTGAGTGTCATCACGACTCCACGCGTAGGCCGGGTCGAGGACTTTATTCGGGATCTTCAATCGAAGGTGGATGAGAAACTCGAATCAGCACCGATAAATAGGACGATTGAAAGTCCTTTTAGAAGCTAAGCCATGCAGACACTTCTTTTCCCTTTGGAAGAAATAGCTGAGCGAGATAAGCCGGTGAACGTCTCGAGCGTGCCCCAACGAAGCCCTTTTCGTTACCCTGGTGGGAAAACTTGGTTGGTGCCCTTGTTTAGACAGTGGATGAAGAGTTTGCCGACTAAGCCAAAACTCTTGGTCGAACCTTTCACCGGCGGCGGCATCATCGGTCTCACTGCGGCGTTTGAATCCCTCGCCCAAGAAGTCTTGCTGGTAGAGCTGGATGAACGCGTCGCTTCTGTTTGGAAAACAATGCTCGATGGAAACGGACAATGGCTGGCAGATGCAATCTTGAAATTTGAACTGACGCCTGCGACTGCGAACGAAATTCTCATCTCAAAACCGCTGACGACCAGAGAGCTCGCGCTCCAAACCATCGTTCGAAACCGGACTGCCCATGGCGGTATTCTTGCCGATGGGGCGGGCGTCATCAAAGTGGGCGAAAATGGCAAAGGGATTCTCTCACGCTGGTATCCCAAGACCTTGAGCACGCGAATCAATGCCATCCGTCATCTGGCCGACCGTATCGGTTTCATTCAAGGTGATGCCTTTGCGATTCTAAAAGATAAAAAACACGATGCTGAAGCAGTCTTTTTTGTCGATCCACCCTACACGGCTGGGGGGAAGAGCGCAGGGTCACGCCTTTACACTCACAGCAGTATCGATCACGAACTCCTTTTCGCTGCCTGTGCGGAGCTGAGTGGTGATTTTCTTATGACTTACGATAATGCTCCAGAGGTTTGCTCATTGGCTCGGAAATACGATTTTGTTACCAGGCCAGTGGCGATGAAGAATACTCATCATGCCGAAATGAAAGAACTGTTAATCGGCAGAGATTTAGCCTGGTTGGATTAGGGTAGGTAAATCAGTGGTGGGATGCTTGCCTTGATTCCGGTGAGAATTTCTGGAAAAGAGGTCACCTTCACAGCACCTATGCCCGCCTCGGCAAAAAGTTGGTGAGCGTGTGTTGAGCCCGGGAACTCCAGCCCTGTTCTCACCTGCGTCTTAGGCCCGGTTGACCGAGAGGGAAGCCGGGCCGTTTTTTTTGACCGTAGGCCCCTGGAAGGTAGGCCGACCGGTCCCCCAGCCGCCTTGGCAGGCCGAGGGACTGCGCGGGATGAATGGAGGTGAACGAAGCCGAGGGGCCTTCGACGACGGCGCGTTGGGGACAACGCGCCCTACCATCGCGTCAATGCGCAATACTTCCAGTTAGGTATCCGGTTTGTTGTGAATGCCGAGGCGGTTCAAATCGCCACGGGTCCCAGGTTGGATGAAGCCAGCTTGGCCAGGGCTTCCGGGCCGATGGGTTCCTCGGGCTGCCAGGGGAGCAGGACGGTGCGGGTGGCGTGTTTTTCCACGACTTCGCTCAGGTAGCGATGTTCGGAGGCTTCGCGGCATTGCAGCAGGGGATCGCAGGAGCCGCTGTGGAGCAGGCTTTGATTGATGACCCAGACGAAGGGGGTGATGCGGGCGCGGCGCAGGTCTTCCTGCAAGGCGGCGGCTTCATGCACGGGGGTGGCCTCCGGCAGGGTGACGAGGAGGATGCGGGTGAAGTCGGGATCGCGCAGACGTTCGAGGAGTCTCAGGACTTCCTCGGGCTGGGTGCTGCGGGCCTGGCGCTCCAGTTCGCGTTGATAGGCCTCGCTGGCATCGAGCAGGAGGAGGGTGTGGCCGGTGGGTGCGGTATCCAGCACGACGAAGCGGTTTTTCCCCTGGCCGACCTCCCGTGCAAAGGCGCGGAAGACGGCGATCTCCTCCGTGCAGGGGGAGCGCAGATCTTCTTCGAGCAAAGCGCGGCCAGCCTCGTCCATCGCCGCCCCCTGGGCCTGCATGACCTCGCCTTGATACGCGGCGGTTTCTGCGGCGGGGTCGATCTTACTTAAGGTTAGGCCTTCCACACGGCCCTGAAGCGTCTGGGCGACATGGGCGGCGGGATCGGTGGTGCTGAGGTGCACGGAATGGCCGCGCTTGGCCAGCAAGACGGCGATGGCGGCGGCGACGGTGGTTTTGCCCACGCCGCCTTTGCCCATGGTCATGATGACGCCGTGGCCCTGCTGCTCCAGGTCGGTGACGAGGTCTTCCAGGGTTTCCATCTCGGGCGTGGTCCAGTCGCCTGCATCTGCCTTCACGCACTTGCCTTGACCCTCGCCGCCCAGCAGCACGCGCAGGCCGTGGATGCCCAGAATGTTGATGGGTCGCAGCGGGACGATGAAACTGGGCATGGAGCGGATGAAGGCACCCGATGCCTCAAGGGCCGATGTGCCGCGCTGTTGCATGGCCTGGGCGGTCACATCCGTCGGGCAGTCCGTCTCAAAGGTGCCGTTCACCACGAGGCATTGATTGCCGACATCGATGGCGCGCAGTTCCGCCGAGGTGCGCTCGGCCTCGCGCAGGGCGGCCCCCTGAGGGCGGCTGACCAGGACGAGCGTTGTGGCCGCAGCATCCGCGAGGGTCTTGACCGTGGCTTCATAAATGGCGCGCTGTTTTTCCAAACCGGCGAGCGGTCCCAGGCAGGAGGTGCCGCTGGTGTTGGTGTCCAGGAATTGATCCCAGGCTTTCGCCAGACTCATGAGGCGCAGCGTGTGGCCGGTGGGTGCGGTATCGAAAATGACGTGGTCGTAAGCCTTCACGGATTCAGGGTCGCCGATGAGCCCTGAGAACTCGTCAAAGGCGGCGATCTCCACCGTGCAGGAGCCGGAAAGCTGCTCCTCCATGCTGTGCAAAGCGGCCTCGGGCAGCAGACCGCGCATGGGGGCGATGAGGCGCTCGCGATACGCGGCGGCGGCCTCGACCGGATTGATGTTCATCGCATCCAGTCCGGGTGCGCCGACGATGGGCGTGGGGTGATTCGTCAGCTTTGTTTCCAGCACTTCATCGAGATTCGAGGCCGGGTCCGTGCTGACCAGCAGGACACGTTTGCCTGCCTCCACCAGCTTCAGGGCCGTGGCACAGGAGAGGGAGGTTTTTCCCACCCCGCCTTTGCCAGTGAAAAAGAGAAAGCGTGTGGCGGTGGCGGCATCGGGTTGATAGAGGGGCAGTTTCATACTGCTGCCTCCGTCTTTTCCAGCGCGGCACGGAACCAGGCCGGGCGTTCGTCTTTCGTCGGGTAGCGGCCTTTGAGATGCACCTCGCCATCCCAAAACGTGATCGGCAGGATGTCGGCTCCTTCTTTTTCCAGCAGGGCTTTGACCTCCGGGTTCTGCGCAAAGGCCATCGGCTGCTGGCCGAGGTTGAAACGCTCGATCTTGATGCCATGCGTGCCGAGCTGGGAGAGCATCGCGGCAAAGTTCACGAGGTCAGGGTCGATGTCGGTGCCGCAAATGCCCGTGGAGCAGCACATGGCGGGGTCATAGACTTGGATGGTTTTCATGGTGGTTTTGAAATACGTTGTTAGGCAGCGGTCTGCATGGCTATGGGGTCTATGCCCCACTGGATCTGATGGAGTTAAACTACTTGGCGAAATCGCCAAGTAAATGGCGGCCATGGGGCGGATCTTGCGCTGCCCGTGGGGAATGGTGGGGCGGCTGGTCCTCCAGCCGCTGGCTGTCTCGATTGGCGAGTGTTTAAGGTTAGACGTTCTTGGCAACCGTCTCTATTTCCACCGGGTCGACTGCGGCGATGACGGCATCGCGGTTGATGAGTGACCAGACATCGCCAAAAAAGAAGTGGTCAATGGTCTTGATGTGGCGGCTGAGTAGCGGGTCAGCACTCATGTTGGGGCGTAAGTCACAGTAATAGACGCCATCCAGTGGATTGATTTTCAGAGTGAACGCCTTGAAGTGGCCGGCAAGGAAGGTGGAGTTAACTCCATATTGGCGCGCATTCGCTGTCTTCTTTCTCTGCACATCGTTTAGAAAGATTGCGACATGGGGAACTTGTTTCTCAGTTAGTTTTTGGAGCAAAAATTTGTCCACAAAAATCTTACCGATCCGGTCCTTGCTGCTGGTCTTCACGGAGCCAATGGTTTTGACCAACTCTCCGTCTTTCACGATCAAATCGTGCTGAAATCTCATCGTGCCTTCGACTTGTCCCTCCACAATGACCGGCACAGAAACAGTGCCACTCGTGCAGTTCACCCCGATGCGAACTAGCAGAAATTGAATCAAACGTTCAAACAAGTCGCCGTTGATCTTTCTCGCTTGGTTCGATTGTCCTGCCGGTAATGCATCCAGCGCGATGCCGATGGCCTGTTGCAAGCTGTAGATGCAGCGGCTGAGGCGTCGGCGTTGCTCGGGTGTGTCAGCGCCGGAATCTTGAATGCATGTCAGTAACGTTACAAACTGAGCCAGCTCCGCTTCACAGTTTTCATGAGTGAGCATCAAATCAGAATGGAAAGGGCGTGACACATTGAAATGCCCTTCCTTTCGATACTGCCAAAAGTGATAATGAGGTTCGTTTTGGGAAACGATAGTGGCCTGGACATGCTCGGTGACATAGCCCAGAAACGCACGGGTAAATTCCACGTAGGCTTCGATGCTGGAAAAACGCCCCTTGTCTGTGACGTTTGCCAGAAGCTGCTTCAGCGTCATCGGATGCTTTCCCTCCGCTGCGCCGTTTTACGATCAAGCTCGCACCATTCATCCACGGATCGTTTGATGACGCGCTCAAGCCGTGCGGCGGCGTAACCGTTGTATTCGGCATTGCTATCACAGCCCAGCCAGCGTCGTCCGAGTTGTTCGGCTACGACCACAGTCGTGCCTGAGCCAGAAAAGGGATCGATGACGAGTTCTCCCGGATGAGTCGAGGCAAGGATCAGTTTCCTGAGCAATTCCTCGGGCTTTTGAGTGGGATGTGGGGTCTTTTCTCCCATCCCATTGCAGGTGGTCGGAATCTCGATCACATCTTTGGCCTTGGCTCCGAGTGGATTGGGTGTCCAATCGTCTCGAGATTTCGAATCTTGCCCTTTTCCGTATTGGCTGCTCTCCGCCTGCGGATGGGCCGGATACTTCAAGGTGTGAGCACCATAGGGGATGCGAATAGCATCCATGTTGAAGGTAAATTGACGCGTTTTGCGAAAATGGAGAATGCTTTCATGGGATCGTCCCCAATCTTTGCCAAGGTTCGCCTTGTTTTTGTAATGCCAAACCAGCCAGCGACATCCCTCGAAAAGATGAGCGGCTGCCACCTTTACATCAGCCAAGATCTCTGAGAAACCGCACACGTAAATGGAACCCGTGGGCTTAAGAACACGCGATGCTTCTGTGAGCCAGTCGCGCGACCAAGCCACGTAGGCGTGCATGGATTCGAAGGTGTCCCAATCTGCCTTTTTAATGTTGTAAGGTGGATCTGCAAAAATGAGATCGACGGACTCTGAGGGAATGCTTTTCAGCCAATGGATCGCATCCCCCAGAATCAGGGTTCCATTTTTACCCTGATAAAAGGGCTGAGGATGTGGGTGATCCACCGCCAACTCACAGAAAACGCCCTGACTTTCGAGGATGTCGAACTCAGTCTGCTGATGGGGTCTTCGTTTCACAGGCATGTCTGTCACATAGCATCAAAGGGGCTGTCCTTGCAAGCTCTTGGGATCAGCCGCGTGAGGCGGAGCAGGTGAGGCAGAGGGTGGCATGGAAGACCAAGCGCCCTACCTGCAGCCTCAATGCGCCGCCACATCCAGTTCGGCGTCCGGTTTGTCGTGGATGCCGAGGCGGTCCACGAGGGTGGCGCTGGCGGCGTTCAGGCCGAGGACTTCGACCTCGGCGCCGAGGCGGCGGAATTTCAGCACGACCTGGTCCAGGGAGGCGATGGCGGTGAGATCCCAAAGGTGGGCGTGGGTGACGTCGAGCCGGACGTGGGTGAGGTTTTCCCGGAAGTCAAAGGCGCGCACGAAGGCTCCGGCGGAGGCGAAGAAGACCTGGCCGGTGATGGTGTAGGTGCGGCGACCGGGTTCATCGAGAGAACTGGTGACGGTGAGGAAGTGGGCGACTTTCCGCGCAAAGAAGAGGGCGCTGAGCAGCACACCGACGCCGACACCCAAGGCCAGATTATGCGTGAAGACGACGACGGTGACGGTGGCCAGCATGACGAGGCTGGAGGACTTGGGGTGCAGGCCCATGTTGCGGAAGGAGGCCCAGGAGAAGGTGCCGATGGACACCATGATCATGACGGCGACGAGCGCGGGCATGGGGATCTGTTTTACCCAGGGGCCGAGCACGACTAACAAAATGAGCAGAAACACACCGGCGACCAGGGTGGACAGGCGTCCGCGTCCGCCGGATTTCACATTGATCACCGACTGGCCGATCATGGCGCAACCGGCCATGCCGCCGAAGAGTCCGGCGGTGATGTTGGCCAGGCCCTGGCCGGTGCATTCGCGGTTCTTGTTGCTGGGCGTGTCGGTCATTTCATCAACGATCTGCGCGGTCATCAGGGACTCCAACAGACCGACGGCGGCGAGGCCGACGGAATAGTGCGCTGTGGAGCGACACGATCCTCCGGGGTGGAAGACCCCGGCCATCTGGAACCGTGTTCCTGGTGAGAACTTGAAGTTACTGCGTCGCCGTGAGGCGGGGTGGAGAGCAACGAAAAGAACCT
>Ga0247832_1001799_pt1 | contig 35682 bp, 38 predicted proteins | sample LaCruzMarch2015__10_FD_192407 | JGI IMG/M metagenome (GOLD analysis project Ga0247832, IMG submission 192407) | Freshwater microbial communities from meromictic Lake La Cruz, Castile-La Mancha, Spain - LaCruzMarch2015_4m | ecosystem: Environmental > Aquatic > Freshwater > Lake | place: Spain... | reverse complement strand
AGGGGCAGTAGGGGCTCAAGGCCCTCAAGGAGCAGCCGGGGTTCAAGGTGCAGTTGGCGCCCAAGGAGCAGTCGGAGTTACTGGCCCAGCCGGTGCACAGGGGGCGCAAGGAGCACAAGGAGCAGCAGGCCCTCAAGGCCCTCAAGGCCCGACCGGTGTAACAGGTACAGCAGGTGCTCAAGGTGCAGTTGGTGCGACTGGGCGAGCAGGGGTTCAAGGACCAGCTGGACCAACAGGTGCACAGGGCCCAAGAGGACCGCAAGGAGCTACCGGGGTAACAGGAGCTCCAGGAGCAACTGGAGTGACAGGAGCACAGGGGTCTACTGGCCCAGCCGGTGCACAGGGGGCACAGGGGGCACAAGGAGCAGCAGGCGGCGGAGGACCCGCTGGTTCTCAAGGACCCACAGGACCTGCTGGGTTTCAAGGAAGACAGGGCGCACAGGGTCCCGCCGGTGGCACCGGCCCTACTGGAAGACAAGGAGCGCAAGGCTCAGCCGGAGCCCAAGGACCAACCGGGCCAGCTGGAGGAACAGGTCCAACTGGCGTTCTCGGCACAACTGCCACTGCAGTGGGAGTGAATACAGCAGCAGGACCAACTGGAACATTGAGGGCGACCGCAGACATCACTGCATTCTTCTCAGATATTAGATTAAAGGATAAGATCGAATATATAAAGAATGCTGATGAAAAATTATATACTCTCAGCGGAGTCTTTTACAGACAAAATCTACTAGCAGAAAAGTTTGGATATCATGATTATAAAATGCAGGTTGGCGTCATTGCACAGGACGTACAAAAGATAATGCCTGAAGTTGTTAAGCCTGCACCATTCGATGTCGAGGGGGAGAGCGGCAGTAAAACAGGTGAGTTTTATCTAACAGTTCAATACGACAAGCTTCTTCCCCTAATCATCGAAACTGTCAAGATACAACAAAAAGAAATTGAAGAATTGAAAGAGAACTTAAATGTCAAACGATAAAAGTTTTGTCATTAAAAAAGGGCTTACTGTAGGAGCCAACGCAACAATCAATGCGTCCGCAGTATGGATAGGACCTGCTTCATCGTATGCAGGATTTCAAGGGGTACAAGGAGCACAGGGCGCACAAGGTGTCGTTGGTGCCCAAGGTGCAGCAGGCGCACAAGGTCCTCAAGGGGCACAGGGTATTCAAGGGGTACAAGGCGCAAGCGGTGCTCAAGGAACGCAGGGAGCAGTAGGAACGCAGGGAGCAGTAGGAGCGCAAGGTCCTCAGGGTGCCCAGGGTCCGGCAGGAGATCAAGGAGCCCAAGGTCCCGCTGGAGCCCAAGGTCCCGCTGGAGCCCAAGGTGCACAAGGTACAGCACCGACCGGAGCAGCAGGTGCTCAAGGACCTGCCGGAGCCCAGGGACCAACAGGGGCACAAGGCACTCAGGGCGCAGCAGGTGCTCAAGGAGCCCAAGGTCTCGCTGGCGCGCAGGGTCCTGCAGGGGCAACAGGTGTATCGGGAGTTGGTGGTACTGCTGGCGGCACGGGCCCACAAGGCACTCAGGGTGCAGTCGGCGCACAAGGAGCAGCAGGTGCCCAAGGAGTTCAGGGGGCATTGGGCCCAACTGGTTTAGCTGGTACTCAAGGAGTACAAGGAGCAGTTGGCGCACAGGGCCCGCAGGGTGCCCAGGGACTAACCGGAGCACAAGGACCTGCCGGGGCCCAGGGACCTACAGGGGCACAAGGCACTCAGGGCGCAGCAGGTGCTCAAGGAGCCCAAGGCACCGCAGGTGCTCAAGGTACTGTAGGAGTAACAGGGGCATCGGGAGTTGGCGGGACTGCCGGTGGCACAGGCCTACAGGGTGTTCAAGGTGCACAAGGCGCACAAGGAGCAGCAGGTGCCCAAGGAGTTCAGGGGGCACTGGGACCAACTGGTTTAGCTGGTGCACAGGGCACGCAAGGAGCAATTGGCGCACAGGGCCCGCAAGGACCAACCGGACCAACTGGGGCACAAGGACCTGCCGGGGCCCAGGGACCAACAGGGGCACAAGGCACTCAGGGCGCAGCAGGTGCTCAAGGAGCCCAAGGCACCGCAGGTGCTCAAGGTCCTGCAGGGGCAACAGGGGTATCGGGAGTTGGCGGTACTGCTGGCGGCGCGGGCCCACAAGGCACTCAGGGTGCAGTCGGCTCACAAGGAGCAGCAGGTGCCCAAGGAGTTCAAGGAGCGTTGGGCCCAACCGGTGTTGCCGGTGCACAGGGCACGCAAGGAGCAGTTGGCGCACAGGGACCGCAAGGACCAACTGGACCAACTGGTGCACAGGGCCCAGCAGGCGCACAAGGACCCACAGGTGCACAGGGCGCACAGGGTGGTGCCGGTGCTCAAGGATCCCAGGGCCTCGCAGGTGCTCAAGGTCCTGCAGGGGCAACAGGTGTATCGGGAGTTGGCGGTACTGCTGGCGGCACAGGCCCACAAGGCACTCAGGGTGCAGTCGGCGCACAAGGAGCAGCAGGTGCTCAAGGAGTTCAGGGGGCATTGGGACCAACTGGTTTAGCAGGTGCTCAAGGAACAACCGGTGTTGCTGGTGCTCAGGGAACACAAGGATCGGTAGGGGCTCAAGGGTCTCAGGGACCGGCTGGTCCTACTGGAGCTACCGGGCCAACTGGGCCAACTGGGCCAACTGGTGTCGGGGGAGTTGCAGGAGCGCAAGGACCAACTGGGCCAGCTGGCCCACAAGGACCCCAAGGGGCACAAGGAGCACTCGTAACCGGGGCTGCCGGTGCACAAGGTCCCCAGGGTGCTAGCGGAGTCGCCGGGACAGCAGGTCCAGCTGGCGGCACAGGTCCTGCCGGTGCACCCGGTCCTGCTCCTACACAGGTCAGCGCACTCGGTGTAAATACATCAGCAGGTCCCACTGGTACAGTACAGGCAACTGGTGACGTTACAGCATTCTATTCTGATAGCCGTCTAAAAGACGTTACGGGTAAAGTTATTAATGCACTAGAGCTACTTAAATCAATAAACGGGGTGTATTATCAGCAAAACGAATTGGCCGAGAAGTATGGGTATCCTAAAGACATAAGTATTCACGTTGGTCTCATTGCACAAGAAGTTGAGTCTATCTTACCCGAAGTAATCAGGAATGCTCCTTTTGACGCCGATAAATATAACAATAGTAAATCGGGAGAACGGTTCCTCACGGTTATCTATGAAAAACTAGTACCGCTATTAATCGAAGCTCTGAAAGAACAAAAAGAGCAGATAGAATACATCAAATCAAAAATCAAATATAAGGAGCATTAAATGCCATTACCCAGTTCAGGAACAATCACATTAGGCAACCTACAGACTGAATTCGGCGGTTCAAACCCCGTCGGCATATCTGAATATTATCGTGGTGGCGGCCTTGTGCCGGATGTAGCTGTAAATGCCAATGTGCCGACCAGCGGGCAGATCAGCTTGTCCAACTTTTATGGTGCGTCAAATTCCGACCCTAACCCCACGGCGTTCGCATTTACTGACATCGCCCTCAACGCGTTCGGCGGGTCTGTCGACGGAGCTACTAATACAATAACCATCTCAGGCATCAACGTACCTATCACGTTGGACTTCCGAACAGCGAACGGATCACTTCAGGCGTCCGGCAGCGGGTTTGCGGTCGCGCAGTCGACTGTCTCGATTTATGTTAACGATATTGCCATACCCGCGGCCCCTGTCAACAACATGTCGTTGTTTGCGCCGCCGAACAGGACTAATCAAGTTCAGTTTCAAAAAATCACAGTCTCAAATGGTGATACGATTTATGTATATTACAATCTCGCTGCCGGCGGCGATGATGGCGATGGCGGAGGAACCAGTGGTATTCCCTTATGGACCGTGTCCAATGATTCGAGTGGTAACGCTGTTCTGGATACATTCAGTATCTCGGGCACTACCTCAGTATAAATTAATCGGGTGACTTTGTTGGATTTTAACAGCGTGTATTGGCGACGATAAATAAGATACAGGCAACATATCAACAACGTAAAAGAAAGTGAGAATATTATGAAGGGCGAATGGTGTTATTTTAGACAATACCTAAGCAAACAAGATTGTCAGGAGATTATTCAAAACGCTCTGACAATCGAACCCCAACAAGCTGTGTTAGGAGTAAACGGAACAGAACTCGATGTGAACCTTGAATACCGTCGATCATTGATACGTTTCATCAACAAAGACGATTGGCGCTTTCAAAAACTGTTTGACGTTCTCTGGAAAACGGCCATTGCAGCTAATCATGACTTCTTTAACGTTCACATCACCAAATTAGATTATATTCAATTTGCTGAGTATGACGAAGCGTATCAAGGCGAATACAAAGATCATCACGATGTATTTTGGCTCAACGGTGATGACACATATCATCGCAAACTTTCATGTATCGTACAGTTGACTGACCCAGCGGAATATGATGGTTGTAATCTCGAATTCATCGACACATCTGCATTTCCGCCTGCCAATGAACTTCGTGAGCAGGGCACTATTACATACTTCCCATCATTCTTCAGGCATCGTGCCACACCGATCATTAGAGGCAAACGCTATTCTATTGCAGCTTGGTTCGATGGTCCGAAGTGGAGATAGGACACGAGCTTTAGAACATCGATATGACATTTGTACAGCACGATGAGCCATTTGACCACTGGGTTATGGACGGGTTTCAAGACGAGGATCTAGCCAGAAAACTTTCGAACGAATTTGTTGATTTCGACAGCAAAGATTGGTATGACTATAACAATCCACTAGAGGTTAAAAAGACGCTCAATAACTGGTGGAATTTCCCTCCAACTACATATCGCTTCATTGAATATCTTAACTCACCTGAGTTTGTCCAAAGACTTGAAGGCGTGACGGGCATCAAAGGTCTTCATCCTGACCCGGGTCTGCATGGTGCTGGATGGCATATTCATGGGCGTGGCGGCAAGTTGAACGTACACTTAGATTATTCTATTCATCCCAAATTAATGCTTGAACGTAGATTGAATTTAATATATTATCTATCAGAAGATTGGAATCCTCAGTGGGGCGGTAATCTTGAGTTCTGGCAAGGCAGTGGTCGTAAAGCTAAATCGAGGGTAAAGACAGTTGATTGTATGTTCAATCGTGCCGTCCTGTTCGACACTACTCAGAATTCTTGGCACGGGTTTCCTGATAAGCTGACATGTCCGGAAAATCAATATAGAAAATCTATTGCTATGTACTATCTTGTTGCACCACAGTATACTGCTGATACAGAGCGCAAACGCGCACTCTATGCTCCTTCCAAAGAGCAAGAGAATGACCCAGAAATTTTGAAACTTATTGAATCGAGAGTAAAGACGTAATGCCAACTTGTCAAGCACACATTAATAATCTTATTGATACCTTAGGAATTGGCGATCCTGACAATGGCGGCACCGATAAGATTTCCTCTCATTCGTTTGATCGGGTGTACGGACCCGTATTAAATCGTTTTCGTGACAAATCTGGTACATTGCTTGAACTAGGTGCGAGATTTGGTGCATCTGCGATGCTGTGGCGTAATCTGCTTCCTGACTTCAAAATTTATCTGGCTGACATTGCGCCTGAGAACTTCAATGTTGCATATAGACCGCACCTTGTCAATACAGATTTCAAACATTGTGATGCGTATACTCAGGAAACAGTAGAATACTATAAAAATCTCAATCCGAATGGCTATGATATTATCATTGATGATGGACCGCATACACTAGAGTCACAACTATTTGCTGTCGCCAACTACACCAATCTATTGGCTCCCGGTGGCATTCTTGTTATCGAGGATATCGAGGTGATTGAAAATGTACATACACTTATCAGTCATATTCCTTTAGGTCACACATACGAGTATTTCGACCTGAGAGGTGTCAAAGACCGGTACGATGACATTGCACTCGTCGTTCGCAGAAAAAAGATTAAGCGCGAAGCAAAAATCGTCATGATTGCAATGTTCAAGAACGAGGCACCCGTCCTAAGACGTATGCTCGATTCGACTCTTGGCCACTGTGACTACTATGTCATGCAGAATAACGGCTCTACCGACGGCTCGGGAGAGATTGCTAGACAGTTTCTCACGGACAACAATCTATCAGGCGAGATTTACTTCTGTGAAGAGGGATGGCAAGGCTTTGGGTGGAATCGAGATCACCTTATTCGATATTGTCAAGAGAAAGTCGATCATGGGTGTGATTGGATCCTCAAGATGGACTGCGATGAAGTCCTAGAAGTCGATGACAACTTTGATTGGTCTTTGATTGAGGACTACGAAACCCCAGGGTTCCATATCACTGCTGTGGCAGGCACTACAGTATATCATCGTTGTTGGATGTGGAATGCGAGAATGCCTTGGGGGTTCAATCACGATCCATGTCACGAGACAATCTATCACCAAGAATGGGGCGAAGGATTTGAGCGTGTTGATCTGCCGCAAAGCATTAGACAGATTGGTCTCAACGAAGGGCAGTCATGGATGAACCCTACCAAGTTCGTCACGGACGCACTCGTGCTAGAAGAAAAACTTATTTCTGAAGGCAACATGCTTGAAGAACCAAAACAATATCACTTCTGGTATATTGGCAAGTCGTATTATGATGCACACGAATGCCATGCATTTCCTTTAGGAGATACTCATAAGAGAGAATATGCCAGAAGGGCTATTTGGTATTTTGCAGAGTGGATCAAGCACGTATACAAAAACCGTCCGTTTGTTGTCGATGAATCAGCATACAATGCGCTGATCTTTTCAGCAGAGGCTAGGCGGTTTCTTAATGAATGGGATGAAGCTGTTACTACCTACAAGCAGGCGGAAGTGTTCGCACCAATTCGCAACGACCACTACATCGGACTTGCTCAGTGCTACGAACACCTCAAACAATATGATAAGATGTTGGAAGTAGCTACAAAATTAATCAACCCGGCCCGCACTAATCCGTTCCCGCACAGTGCTTCGTTTATCAACAACGAGCATTATGTTGATACGGGCACACTCCCGAGTAGGTTATATAAACAGGCTCAGGATTATGTCGAAGCCGAGAAAGCCACTCCTGCGTTACCTTTCTATATCAATAACAGACAAGATCAAGCAAGACGTATGTTTGTTGTAGATAACTTCTATGCCAATCCCGATGAGATTCGCAAATATGCTCTCACGCAGGTTGAGTATGAAGAAGACAATAGATGGTACAAGGGTATGCGATCAAAGACTGTCTATAGACCAAAGGGCATGAAGGAGGCATTTGAGCATATCATAGGACAAAGGATTGTTGACTTTGAATCGGGATACAATGGCGTATTTCAAATCATGAGATCACATGATCAGCAAGTATATCATTATGACACGCAACGGTGGGCTGGCATGATCTATCTGTCTCCAAACGCACCTATTGTTTCTGGCACCCGTATGCATAAATCGAAAATCAATGATACTCGTCATAGGGATGAAGCAGGGGCTGATTTTGCTTTTCAGGGAGACTTCTATGACTCAACTAAATTTGATATCACCGATTCTGCTGCTAATATATACAACAGACTGTTGATCATGGATGCAGGAGCATTCCATTCTGCAGGACCATACTTTGGAGACACCAAAGAAAATGGCCGCCTAACTCACCTCTTCTTTTTTGATTAAGGAAATACACCATGATAAACGAAATAAATTTACCCAAAGCTGTCGGTAATAGCTATAAGCAGGCTTATCCATTTCCCTACATATTAATTGATAATTTTATAGATGAGTATATAGCAGATTGTGCAAGACAAGAGCTTAAAACATTTAATTATTGGCACACGGATCCAAGTGCCTATGTTATTAACGAGCAAGTAAATAAAGAGTTTGCACCCTATTCATTTGATGAACAGAGTATGCACAACTTTAGGACACATGCTAGTGTTACTAATATGATTATCAATTATCTCTATTCGCCTCCGGCGCTGAGATATTTGGAAGAGTTAACAGGTATACCTGACTTACTCGCCGACCCTGATGTTATGGGCGGCGGTGTGCATAGAATATATCGTGGTGGTAAACTAGATGTACATGCTGATTTTAATTGGCAACCTAATAGACAAATGTGGCGTAGAATTAATCTTTTGCTATATCTAAATAAAGATTGGCAGTCTGAGTGGGGCGGGGAACTTGAACTCTGGGATAAAGATATGTCAAAATGCTGCGTAAAGGTGTTGCCTCTATTCAATAGAGCCGTTATATTCAATATCACGGACGACGCTTACCACGGTCACCCGCACCCACTGAATACCCCAGATGGAGTTACAAGAGATTCTATCGCTCTTTATTATTATACCCTCGATAGACCTGAGCATGAAAAAGCTCCGTTCCACCCTGTTCTTTGGCAAAAATTAAATCAGTAGTTGAGAGATATATTATGAAATTCAGCATTATTACTCCAGAGCATGACCCTGGTAACATTCCTTTTCTTCTTGAGCTATACGAATCTATTCTCGTACAAAATTATAGAAATTGGGAATGGGTTCTGTATCTTAACAACAAATGCACTGTTGAACACATTCCAAACAGCATTAAATCACATCCCCAAGTCAAAATATTCAGACAGGATGATGATAACAAAAATGTTGGCTATATCAAGAACCGTGCATTTCATCTTGGTACCGGTGACGTTCTCGTTGAAGTCGATCACGATGATATGATCACGCCCGATTGCCTAGAGGAATTAGCCAAAGCATACGTTGATCCTACGGTGGGGTTTGCTTATAGCAATGATGCTATTCTTCATATGAAGGACGAGTTCGTACCATACGACCCTGCATATGGTTGGACACACAAGAAATTTGAGTGGAATGGCAAAGAGCTAGTTGCGATGGATTCATTCCCGCCGTCGTCACAATCTCTTGGATACATTTGGTATGCACCAGACCACGTTCGTTCATGGCGTAGAGAAGTATACCAAGAGCTTGGTGGGCATAATGTTGAGTTATCCATTTGTGATGACCACGAGTTGATGCTTCGTACATATCTCCATACGCGAATGTACCATATCAATAAGGTACTCTACGTCTATCGTATCACGGGAGACAATACCTGGCTTGAGCGCAATGAGTCTATTCAGAAAAAGACGGTGGAGCTATTCAACGAATATGCCCAGAGACTCGCGGAGAGAGATGCTGACATCAGGGGTCTATTGAAGATTGATATTGGAGGCGGACTTAACCCGTATCCTGGTTACGCGACCGTTGACTCTCGTGAACACGCAGATTATGTTTGCGATCTCAATGATGGCATTCCATTACCAGACAACTCAGTCGGCGTTCTCAATGCATCGCACATTCTAGAACATCTCCACGACAAGACAAAGATCATGTCGGAGATTCATAGAGTACTTGCACACGGTGGTTGGGCGTTTATCGAGGTACCATCAACGGACGGTAGAGGGGCATACCAAGACCCGACACACGTTTCATACTGGAACGAAAACTCATTCCTATATTACACCGACAAATATCTTGCAGATTTTATCGACAACGACACGATCCGATTCCAAGAATATAGGCGTGAAACATATTACCCGAATGAGTGGATGAAAAATATGGGTGTGCTTGTGACTACAGCGTGGCTCGTCGCAGTGAAGGACGATGCTATCCGATATCCACATCTCTTGAAAATTTAGATATAGTAGTTGCATTTTTGAATAAGTAATCAGTGATCAATATATTCCTATTAGACTATTATGCTCGTCTTCGGGCCTGGCACGACCTCAAAGAATCCTTGAAGAATGCTGATACCCAAACCATATGTGTTGAGGTCGATAGATTTTGGCAACGATGCCCGATGAGCAATCATTATCTGCATCCAGCAGATATAGAAGACTGGCCCGACCCATGGATCTTGTTGAATGACAATAACTATTGCTATTACGGCCGTGCTTTGGGAATGCTATACACACTGATGGTATTGGGCGTAAAGGACATTGACTTTGTGGATGCAATAGACGATAATGCAAATGAAGTTGTATTAGTCTTGGTTGACAACGCAAAATATGTAATGAATTGGTGTCCGGATTCGGTAGTAAATACTGATCTAACACATTTCAAAATCGTACGGCGTCTTGACACAGACTCATTAACAAAGAAATTAGGCAAACCATGACCATCAATGTGATAAAAAGATCAGGAACGAAAGAACCATTAGCACTTGAAAAGTGGCAACATCAAATCACTAAGGTTTGTAACGGAACGGCTGATATCAGTCAGTCAATGATCGAAATCAAAGCACATCCAAACTTTTTTGATGGCATCACTACCAGAGAGATTGACGAAATCACGCTTAGAGCCATCGTAGACTTGATCGATGTTGAATCTAACCCTGATATTGGTCACACAAACTACCAGTATGTTGCGGGAAAGCAGCGCCTATCCATGCTTAGGAAAGACGTTTACGGCAGCTACACTCCGCCGTCGTTGTATGAAATTGTAAAGAAGAACATTTCGGTTGGACTTTACACTCCTGAACTCTTAGAATGGTATTCCGAAGATGATTGGAACAAGATGAATGAGATCATCGACCATAGTAAGGATGAAGAATACTCATACGCAGCAATCGAACAGCTTATTGAAAAATATCTTGTTAAAAATAGAGCTACAAAGGAAATATATGAGACTCCTCAAGTTAGGTATATGGTGGCAGCAGCTACAGTCTTCCATGTGGAAGAAACTAGCAAGCGCCTCAAATTCATCAAAGAATACTACACTGCTGCCAGCGATGGTTTATTTACTCTGGCTACTCCTGTACTTGCTGGTCTGGGGACCCCTACTAAACAGTTTTCAAGTTGTGTCCTTATTCGTAGTGACGACGATCTTGATAGTATCTTTGCGTCAGGTGAGATGATGGCCAAATATGCTAGCAAACGTGCTGGCATTGGCTTAGAAATCGGAAGACTTCGCCCCTTAGGTTCGCCTATTCGCGGCGGAGAGATCATGCATACTGGTATGATTCCGTTTCTAAAGAAGTGGTTCGGTGACTTGCGTTCTTGCTCACAAGGCGGAATTCGCAATGCATCAGCTACTGTTTTCTATCCTATCTGGCATCACCAGTTTGATGATTTGATCGTTCTCAAGAACAATCAAGGAACCGAAGAAACTCGGGTCCGTCATATGGACTATGGTGTCGTTCTGTCAGCCTTGTTCTGGCGCCGTTTCAAGAACAAAGAAAACATAACATTCTTTGATCCGAATGAAGTTCCTGACTTGTATGAGGCATTCTATAAGAACATTAAAAAGTTCGAAGAACTCTATGTGAAGTATGAAAAGCGCAAGGATCTTCGCAAGAAGACTATGAGTGCTGAAGAAGTCTTCAAGAGCGGTATTCTCAAAGAACGCACTGACACAGGTAGAATCTATCTCGTGTTCATTGACAACGTGATGAATCAAGGCCCGTTTGACCCTGAGTATCATACAATCTATCAAAGTAACCTATGCTGTGAGATTTTACTTCCCACAAAATCCTTCCGCCGTTTAGATGATGAGAATGGCCGCATTGCCTTGTGTACTCTCGGTAGCATGAATTGGGGAGCATTCAGAAATCCAGAAGATATGCGTAGAGCGTGTCGCATTCTGCTTCGCAGTTTGAACAACATTCTAGACTATCAGGACTTCTTATCAATTCAATCGAAGTTGTCTAACGATGAGATTCGACCAATCGGCATCGGCATCACTAATCTTGCGTACTGGCATGCCAAGCGCGGTTACAAATACGGTGAGCAAGACTCATTGCAAGATGTCAAGACATGGGCGGAACATCAAAGTTTTTATCTAACCGAAGCCACAGTTGAACTTGCCAAAGAGCGCGGTCCATGCTTGCACTCATCTAAGACTCGATATGGACAAGGTGTTTTTCCTTGGGAACTCAGAGCAAACGGCGTCAATGAACTGGCAAACTTTGCCCCTGATCTAGACTGGGAAACACTGAGAACAGAAATGAAAGAACACGGGGTGCGTAACGCAACTGTCATGGCTATCGCACCAGTTGAGTCTTCGTCGGTGGTGATCAACTCTACCAACGGTATTGAAATGCCAATGTCATTGATTTCTGTCAAGGAGTCAAGAGCAGGATCATTCACGCAGGTCGTTCCTGAATACCATAAGTTGAAGAACAAGTATCAGATGATGTGGGACCAAACAGATTGCGCCCCGTATCTCAAGACTGCTGCTGTTTTGGCAGCATACGTTGATCAGTCAATTTCAACTAACACATTCTATAATCCTGCCCACTTCCCTGATCGCAAAGTGCCGACGACGTTGATCGCTAAGAACCTAATGCAGGCTCAACTTTGGGGAATCAAAACTTTCTACTATTCTCTTATCAATAAGCAGGGCTCAAAGGAAATAGAAGATGAAGCACCTCTCATGCCCATCGACTTCTTTGAAGAAGACTCTGACTGCGAAAGCTGCAAGCTTTGAAACACTTAACACACGTTTGTGAAATCTTATTAACTAGGGAGAAATATTAAACATGCAGTTAGTATACATCCACGGTGCTAGTGCGACTAGTGATAGCTTTAACTATCTAAGAACTATATTAGGCGACGGCATATGTATCAACTACGATAGTCGTAACGGATTTGAAAATAATCTTAGCGACATGCTGGATACCTTGCAGAACGTTAACAACATCGTATTTGTAGCACATAGTTTGGGCGGCATATATGCACTACACATTGCCAATGCTATACCTAAGCAGGTAGCAGGGGCTGTCACATTGAGTACACCGTACGGCGGATCCGAAATAGCAGACGTTGCTAAATACTTTTTACCATTCAGCCAATTAATGCGTGACATTGGTCCTAATAGTTGGGTAATGAAACAAGCTAGTCGGTTTAAAATTCAGCATCCTTGGACTAACGTAGTTACAGTAAGAGGGCAAAGTCCGTTTATTGTTCACCCCAACGACGGAGTGGTCACTATAGAAAGCCAAAGACGACATAAGGGTATGGAATTGGTTGATGTAAACTGTAACCATTACGAAGTTTTGCAATCTAACACCGTGACTAACATCGTTAAAGAACGTTACAGAATCATAAAGGAATCACGAAAATGAAAGAGAGAATTTTAGAAGCGTTGGCAAATCAGTTTGAAGCAGGCATTCAAAAGCATCAGCTTAACATTGATATCATGCTTAACAACCCAATGGCAATCCATGAGCATACTGATTATATGGGTGCTATTGAACTTGAGCTTGCCCATATTGCAGAATATCAGGATAAACTAGAAGCACTCGGTCAGTTTAGAACGTCGTAGTAGAGTCAGAAATTATTAAGGGATTGAGAAAATGAGCAAGGCACAGTACAACCTAACGACTAAGACAGACTACCTTAACCGCAAGATGTTTCTTGACCCTGCCGGTCCTGTGACCATTCAGCGTTTTGAAGAAGTCAAGTACAACAAGCTACAGAAGATTGAACAGACTGCTCGGGGGTTCTTTTGGGTTCCGGAAGAAGTAAATCTTTCTAAAGACGCAAACGATATGAAGGATGCTAGTGAAGCGATTGTTCATATCTTTACTAGCAATGTTCTTAGGCAGACTGCTCTTGACAGTTTGCAAGGGCGGGCCCCGGCTCAAGTGTTTACACCGGTGTGTTCTATTCCAGAGCTTGAAGCTATCATGAGTAACTGGAGCTTTTTTGAAACGAACATTCATAGCCGCTCGTATTCGCACATCATCCGCAACATCTATAATGTTCCTAAAGAAGTGTTCAACACGATTCATGATACTACAGAAATCATTAACATGGCTTCTAGTGTCGGAGAATATTATGATAAGCTACACACACTAAATTGCAAGAAAGAAATTGGAATAGAAGTAGGTGAGCAAGAACACATCAATGCAATCTGGCTAGCCCTTCACGCATCATACGCGCTTGAGGCGTTTAGATTTATGGTATCGTTTGCTACATCGCTCGCAATGGTCGAGAACAAGATGTTCATGGGCAACGGCAACATCATCAGTCTGATCCTGCAGGATGAATTACTGCACAAGGAATGGACTGCATGGATGATCAATCAAGTCATCAAGGAAGATTCTCGCTTTGCTAAAGCAAAGATTGATTGCGAACCAGAGGTTCTTAAGATTTACCAAGATGTGATTCGTGAAGAAAAAGAATGGGCAGCGCATCTCTTTAAGAAGGGACCGGTAATCGGACTCAACGAACGCATCATGATTGACTTCGTTGACTACAACGCAGTAGATGCACTTAAGCAGATCGGCATCAAGTATTGGAATCCGGCACCAAAGTCCACACCTATCCCGTGGTTCAACAAGCACATGGATACTTCCAAAAAGCAGACAGCTTTGCAAGAATCAGAATCTACTAACTATGTCATCGGAGTAATGTCCGACGCACTTGACTATGACGAATTGCCAAATTTATAAGGAGAAAAGATGAACGCAACTATTTGGACGAAAAGTAACTGCCCATATTGTGTAAACGCCAAAGCACTTCTAGAACAGAAGGGCATTGAGTATGAAGAACGCAAAATTGGGGAAGGGTATACTAGAGAAGATTTATTAGAAGTGGCACCGAGTGCCCGATCCGTACCGCAGATTTTCCTTGATGGAGAACTGGTCGGCGGATTTGTAGAACTTAGAGCTAAATTTTTAGCAGAAGCAGCATAAAGAAAAAAATCATGAAGTTAGAAGTCAATTCAGTATACACATTCAAGCTAAACAGCGGTGAAGAACTAATCAGCAAGGTATTAGGTATCGAAGGGGATGAGATTCTCATTCACGATCCGCTTTCAGTCGCTCCGGGTCCACAGGGAATAGGACTCATGCCGGGTCTCTTTACCGTAGAACCCAAGTCTGAGGTAAGACTAAATACTAATAATGTTGCTTTCTATGCGTTGACTGATTCTAGTGTCAAGGCAAAGTATATCGAAGCTACGACTGGAATTAAGATTCCGGATAAAAAACTTATAATGGGGTAGTATGGCACAACTTAGTAGAAAAGGCGACCAAAATGATGCAGGCGGGCAGATCGTTAGAGGGGCAGGTACTGTCTTTGCTAACGGTAAACCTGTAGGCTTGCATGTGAGTGACATCACTTCTCACCCCAACGGAAGCAAGCACAAAGCAGGGAAGACTACTGAAGGTAGCCCAACTGTATTTGCCGAAGGGGTCGCCGTTCTACGAGTTGGTTCGGGAAACGATTGCGGACACAAGATAAACCAGGGTAGTCCTGATGTGTTTGTACCATAAGGAAACATCATGGCAGACACAGGCAAACAAAGTCCGTTAGGCATCAATCTATTAGGCTCTGTACTACAGAACACCGGATTAGGTATCAACAAAGTAGTTGCTGGTTATTTAGGTTCTAGTAAGAACAACGTAACTTATTCGTTTGGTTCACTCGTGCAAGGTAGTTCACTAAGACTACTCACCTGGGCAATCAATGATGGCTATCTCAGAGGCCCCGGCGACAGTAATAATACACTAACTGACGAAACGTATGACAATCTAATTTCAATCGGTGCTGGTGTTATACCTGCATTAGGAAATTCTGTGTCTGCCAAATATGTAGTAGATGACCCGGCCGGCGTATGGACAACTCAAGCATTAGCATACGCAGCACAACGGGGCGTGACCCCTGCTCTTCCCGGCCCAGCAAACAGCGGCTACGGTATTACTGGAAACACTGATAACGGACAGCAAGCAACTTGGTATCCTTACGATACGACAAATCCAAACAAAGCAGTAACGCAGTGGGGATTCTTGCGGCTCTTTGCGCTACAAGCATGGAATGAATTTAACTACAACACTGCTACCCCGCTACAGACAACCCCGCAGTATAAGGATTTCTTGTCATCGTTCATGACGTTTAACTCGTTCATGACGAATTCTAATCAAGCGATCTATGCTATAGACAATTCCAATACGTTCATGGAAGGGGCATATAGCAACATGGACGATCTAATCAGTGGTGACATCTCCGGTGTCTCACTGTCTGCTGCTGACTTTGGTGCTGATCTAGAAAACTTAGGGAAAGCACTTGATCTGAAATACATTGCAACATTCGGTACGCCATCAACGCTACTAGCTACAATCGGAAAGAGCGGTGCAATAACTAAAGATTTAGGTCTTGCGTTGCTAGCAGCAGGATTGTCTAACTCTGAAATTGCGAACATTACAGGCGGCATTGTACCTAATTCTAGTACAGACTTAGAACAGAAAATCTATGGTGCGTTCTTGATCATCACGGGTGAAAACCTAACACACGTTCTCGCCCCATTACAATGCAAGACCCAAGGGTTAGAAACTCTCGCTGATCTTCTAAACCTGCGAAAGATGTTTCCAATCAGTTATGAATCATTGACTGTTCCTGTATATAACGGGACTATGGGTTTGCCTACTAACAGCAAGACATATTATCCTATCTATGTCAACGGCGGAGTCAACCTTAACATCGACAGTCCTGCAATCAAAGAGTATGTAGGTACGATTGTTCCTACTGGAACACCCCCGATCTTCAGTAACACTTCAAATCCTGCAAACTACCAAGAACTGCCAAAAGGATTTGGCTCTTACCTAGCAGACATAATTCCTGCTGATCAGGCTTTGGCCGCCGGTGCATTCTCTTATTCAATGCGTCAAATCAAAAACATTGATTCGCTAAACTTTGAGAAGTTTTCTAGAGTCTCTAAAGGTATTGAAAATACGGCTGATCTACCGCTTGTTAACGGCACGAATAAGCCAACAAATCAAGAAGCAACAGACGATAGCAAGAGAATATGTTCATTGGGGTCAGGCCCTGCGGGCTCATATACAATGAGTGACTTCTTTGGTTCTATGTCAGGTCTTCCTTATCCCTGGAAAAGAATCAGTCAGCGTATCACACAACTTGATACTAGTGCATTAGCTAGCATCTATCAACAATTGTTCCTTGCTGTTACTTGGGAACCTGCTACTGTCACAGTGAATTACACCACGAATACAGTCGGGCCAGATACTTTTTATACTGTCACCGGGCTAACTATCAATAACAAGGGCGGCGGCTACGGTAGAGGTGGTGCAGCCGCCCCTACGGTCACGCTGTCTAACGGAGGTTCCGGTACTACTCAGATCGGAATCAATGATCAAGACGCAATGTCAGATGGCAGCGGAACATACGGTAGACTGATATCAGTAGCGTTAACATCTGCTGGCACGGTCTTAACATCTATTCCCACAGCAACGGTAGAGTGTCCTCCCACTTCAGGATCGGGCGGGTCAAATACTCCAAGCGGTACCACTGGCTGGAACGACCCAATGAACGCTGTTGTTCAAGGATACATCGATCAAGCAAATGCAGAAATCACCAACATCGCGGCAGTCACTGCTAATTCAAGCGCAGTGTTGCATTTGAATGAATATTGGAATATCTTAGGTATGCAATTAGCAAGAGAACAGCGTTCACGATATACAGGGTTTTCTCCTGTGAGTGTTCCGATAGACTTGTTTGCTAATCCATACCCGACGAGCATCTACTCTTTCATCGATTCAATGCCTACGTTCTCGCAAGATACCAAACCGCACGGAGCAGTGCAAACTATTGAGGCTATAACTGACATGGATTCAGTTGGTGGTCAAAGTGCAGTTGCAATGATGCGTCAAGAACGCAATCAATCTAGATTGCAAAGGTTGGGCATAGACCCTGATAATAATATTCCTGATGCTCCCTCACCGAGTCTCGTTAAGACGTTACTAGCTAACGGAACTGTTCCGGGAGCAGTTGGTGGTATTGCTGGTATTGCTTGTCCGGACAGCGGAGAGTACACTCTTCCCGCATGGTCTACTAATACGATGGATGGTGAAGAAATCGTTCCTGAACCGGAAGGTCTATACGTATCACCGATTGGATTCCAGCAGACAGCAGGATTAAATGACGGGGACATCACGCCTATCTTAGCATGTGATCCAAATCCAGTTGTTGCTTTACTTGTTCCTGCAGGACCTGTGATCCTTCCAGAAAATCGAACTGATAGTGTTGTGATCATTGCTCCTCCCTCAGAATACAATCCGGCTAACTTACCACCGAACCTAGATCCAAACTACATTAGTAGTACGGTACTGCCGTCTACGTTGAGCGTACAGAGAGCAATTGACCATGTGGTTGATTGCAACTGCGATTGCTGGGTACAGTAAAAACTTTTTGGCATTTTTTCGGTTGACATCACCTACCCGTTTTGCTATATTGAATCATAGACATCAAGAGAGCAAACACTATGTGGTCACTCGCTAAAGTTCGTAATGGTCTTCATGATCTCCCTAACGACCGCTTTCATACCTTTGCTGTGAAGTATGAAGGGGAAGTCGTGGGTGAACTCAAGTTTGACCGCGGCCGGTGGAAGTCAGCAGGTGGTCCTGCTTGGAAGGGAACTCTGTTCAAGACCTCAATTCACGGACGCACTGACTCATCCGGCTGCGCCGGCGTTGTTTACTACAGCAAAGATAAGCGCAAGGTGCTTGACTGGTTCAAGACCGGTACTGCGTCCGCCTAATTTAGTATACCCTAGCTGATTGATAAATACGTGTGACGAGAAGGTATGGTTTATGAGTCTGGATCTTTGGAAGACTGATGCAGAGATTAAAGAAGAAAATCTAAAAAATCTCGAATGGCAGAAGAATAATTTAGAGTACGATCTTCTTTCTGCTGATTGGATCTTGGAGAAAGTACGCAACTCTGATACTTACGCACAGAATCTCTATGCGGCTCTGTGTAACAACGACTTTATCAAGAATGAGGTGTGGCCTATTCTAAAAGAAGACACATGGGGCTGCTCGTGGCGTTATGCAGGCGGCATGATTGCTGACATGCAGGAAAAAGGCGACTACATGGATTGGTATTGTTCCGGAATCGGTGAGGGGCTGGGTAACGGGGATAAAGATGGCTCTAAAAAATATGTCAGTGAGAGCATAGTAACCGACGAAATAAAAGACGACCTATTGAAGTTGGGTTGGCTAGTTAGGAAATATAATGAATCTGAATAATTTAGGAACAGGAAAGAGGCTCGTGCAGCATGTTCTTTCCAGTACAAACGTAAAGAACTGGTCAAGAGTTCACCAACAGAAGTCAACTGAGCAGACAAAAAATCCGCTCAATCCTGAGTTTGTAAAGAAGAATGAGCGACCCTAATACGAAAGCTAAGAAGTCTAGGCGTCTGTCAAAGACGCATGATGCAATTGAAAAGCAAGTGCGTATTGCTAAAGCAATGGGGATGAACCATGTGCTAAAGCAGCCACATCGTCTCGCAAAGCAACATGCGCTAGACTGCGGCAATCCCGAATGTTTGGTCTGCCATTCCGAAAAGGTTTTTCGCAAACCTACCTTGCAAGAGAAGAAATTCATCGAAGGTGCAAAGCTTGATTCCCGAAACGATTGACTAAGAAGCAGTTCCGCGTTATACTGTTCGAACACTCTCTGAGTTTAGGAGTCGATTCCTGCCAGAGTACCAAATTTATACGGAGAAAATATGATGGTTGATCAAGCACAATTACCTACAGTTGTTCCTGCTGTAACTTTTAAGACTCGCGTCCGCGATGATTCTATCGAAGGTCCGAATCCTTTTCGTTGGCAGGACACAACGTCTTATGACTACTTTGCTGGTAAGCGAGTAGTTCTATTCTCGTTGCCAGGTGCGTTCACCCCGACCTGCTCAACGTATCAGCTTCCCGGCTTTGAACAAAACTTTGATCAGTTCAAGGCTCTGGGCATTGACGAAATCTACTGCGTGTCAGTTAACGATTCGTTCGTCATGAATTGCTGGGCAAAGGATCAGAACTTACAGAACGTCAAGGTTATTCCTGATGGTTCCGGGTTGCTCACTGCCAACATGAACATGCTTGTTCAGAAGGACAATCTTGGCTTCGGCGTACGCTCTTGGCGCTATGCTGTTGTTGTCAATAACGGTCAGATCGAAAAGTGGTTCATTGAACCGGGCATCGAACATAACTGCGAGACTGATCCGTACGGTGAAACTTCGCCCGAAAATGTTCTTGCATACTTACAGAGTAATACGTAAACGAACATAAGGGACATGACCGAAGCACTTTCTAATGGGTGCTTCGGTCCAACCTGCCAGATAAATACTAGTTTATCTATAGAGAAAGATAAATACAGCTATGATAGAAATACTTAAACAGAGACTTCAGGATTTAAAAGATGCTGCTGCACCTCTTTCCGAAGAGGAAAGAAATGTTAGGTACGATATTTGCAAGGCATGCGAACACTTCGTTTCATTGACTAATCAATGCACCGAGTGTGGGTGCTTTATGGCGGCAAAAACTTATCTTCCCTTTGCAGAATGTCCTGTTGGCAAGTGGAATAAAGTAAAAAGAAATCAGCAGGGATAAAGAGGATTAACTACGATGCAACAATATATCATTGACTTTGTTAACAGTGCTACTGAAGCAGACATCAACGCATACTTAGATTCGTGCGGCGCAACTATAATCAAGAGTTTCAATGCGTTTGAAAAAGTAGTGCTAGTAGAATGCTTGGAAGTTCCACCTGCTAGTGACCTCGTAGAACACATCAAAGATGATGATCACACCAACCACATCAAGCTGCTAACTACTATTCCTATTCAAATGCCCGTTCTTCCTGCTGAAGGCAGCAAGACAGTTCAAGTTAGTGAACAAAAAGATTGGTGGAAAGTCTATAGTGGTTCTGTAGTAGACTTAGATGCTCCTAGTTTTCAGCTTCCATTGAGCGGTGCCGGATCAGTCGTGTATTTGCTAGATAGCGGCATCAAGCTAGATCATCCGGAGTTTGAAGGTGCAGACATTGAATGCTTGTACTCACTCACTGACGACTTCGTTGACCGAAAAGGGCACGGTACTGCTCTTGCAAGCGTGATCGTAGGTAAGACTTGCGGAATCACTAATGCAAAACTCAAAGTGGTTAAGTTGTTTGACACCGAAGTGCCGACTAGACTCAGTGATTTCTTAGGTGCAATGGACGCGGTATACAATGACTTTGCGACAAACAACTCTTATGGTATAATGAATTGCAGCTGGGCAATTGCAAGAAACGAATACATCGAAGCAAAGATGCAGGCTTTGTTCCGCGCAGGGATACAGATCGTAGTTGCTTCTGGCAATGATGGGTCTGACATTGGTGATGTGACTCCTGCAGCAATGCCCGAATCAATCGTAGTTGGAGCGTACAATTCTTCTCTCTTACCTTGTGACTTCTCAGATTATACCGGAACATCGGCTATTAGCGTAACTTCAGGTAGTACTAACGGTGGCAAGCTTTCGGGCTGGGCACCCGGAGAGGACATTTACGCTGCTAAATTAGACGGAAGTTGTGGATTTTCTTCCGGAACCTCGATCTCAGCGGCTATTCATTCTGCGATCATCGCGTATAACGTAGCATTGCCTCCTTATCAGTTTGATGATAGTGTTAACGCGATCTGGAATAATGCAACAAGAAACAATGTATCATTTCTTGCTAAAAGAGGATTGTTGATGCTGGACGATCCGAAATATGAAAACTCTCCTAATTTGGTTAGCCTTTTAATTACTGACATGAGTGAACCTTATAAGAATGCGCGTCCGGCGTTGTTCGCTGCGATATTTGCAGGAGCACCATTCAGAATCGTCATGTTTAACCCGATGAGTATTTCTTCAGTGATCTTACATGACCCGCTGCCGAGCGGAATGTCGATCAATCAAAGTGGAATTTTGAGCGGATACGTTGACTCAGTTGAAGGTGATGAGGAAGAACATACCGTTTCGTTGAGCATAACCGACCTAGATGGGAATAACAGTGACGGGATTCTGAAAATTAGAATTCTGAAGATTTTACCTCAACACACCCGAGCGTCGTATGATGTAAACCCTATCATTCCTTATCAGTTGAATCTTAACAATTGCGATAACGAGGCCAGGTTTTGCAGCACCCATGAGGATTGCGTCGGCTTCAGTTGTGACTCCCCGTCTGTTTATGTCTGTTCTTGTCCTACCAAGCCCGGTAGCTGCGCCTGTAGAGAACGGGACCCGAATCCTGCCCCGTTCGCATTTACTGACATCGCCCTCAACGCGCCCGGCCCGACTGTCATCGGAACTACTAATACAGTAAACATCACGGGAATCGTCGGACCTATCACGTTGGACTTCCGAACAGCGAACGGATCACTTCAGGCGTCCGGCAGCGGGTTTGCGGTTGGGGATTCGACTGTCTCGATTTATGTTAACGGTATTGCCATACCCGCGGCCCCTGTCAACAACATGTCGTTTTTTGCGCCGCCGAACAGGACTAATCAAACTCAGTTTCAAAAAATCACGGTCTACAACAATGATGCGATTTATGTAGAGTATCAACTCACTGCCGGCGGCGATGATGGCGATGGCGCAGGAACCAGTAATATTCCCTTATGGACCGTGTCCAATGATTCGAGCGGCAACACTGTTCTGGATACATTCAGTATCTCGGGCAGTACCACAACATAAATTAATCGGGAACATCATGAACCCTTGGTTCAATGTCAGTGACAATCTAATAGACTTCACGGTTACTGAATTCAAAGAAACCGTGAAGTCGCCTCTCGCGGCGGCAATCGAGGCAGTAAACGTCATTGTAGAAAATTATCCGGCTCCTCATAACGTGCTAGTAAGCGGCGGCATAGACAGTCAGGCTATGTTGTATGCATGGAAGATGTCGAATCACCCATTTAATGCTGTTTCATTTCGGTATAATCAAGATTTTAATTGGCACGACATAAAAACATTACCTCAATTCTGTGAACAAGAAAATATAGAGTATAAAATCATTGACTTTGACTACCTTGATTTTTTAGAAAATGAGTACGACAGCATAGCAAGAAAATATCGTTGCAGTAGTCCACAGATAGCGATGCACATTAAAATGGCAATAATGTTACCCGGAACTAATATTTTTTCTGGAAACTTTCTATCATCTAGTTCTGCTCCGTTGTCTTGTGCTATTTTAGGTATATATAGGTATAGTATAACAGAAGAAGGAAAAAACACCATTCCTTATTTTTTCTTGCACACTCCGGAATTAGCATACAGCTTTAATTATTTTATATATTCTAATCTACGCGGCACTGTCAAGCAAACAAATTTTTCAGATCAGTATCCGTGGGTTAAAGAATACCAAATGATGGGATTCCCGATCATACCTCAAGAAAAGAAATTTACTGGATTTGAAAAATTTAAAGATTATTATGACAGTCACCAATATGTTTTAATGGATAAAGATAACCGATTGAGATACCACGACAAACCAAGCCACCGCCCATTCGATTGGATATTCAGATACCCATATGAAAAAATGTTCGGGGATTCTCCCCTTAGCTATGTCTTGAATTCCCACCCCCTACTGATCATAGAATGAGCAGTAAAAATAATCTCATAAGGAAAAAAATATGAAAATGTATAACGCACCCAAAACTGAAACGGTCATTACCGAAGAAGACTCAGTTGACAAGAAAATCAAGCTGCTGGATTCAAAGATTTCTAGGCTAGCAGAAGAAGTTAGTCGTATTAAGTCTATGGTACAGGCTACAAGTCGGGCAACTCGCCGCCAAAATACTGACATCACAAATTTGACAACGGTCGTTCGCAATAGATAAAAAGGTTGACACGGTTACCCGAAACTGCTATAAGAAGATATAGCAAGGAGATGGTTACATGGCTCAGCAACAGATGATCAGCGAAATCATGAAGGAAATGGAACAGGATATCGGTTGCGATATTTACTGTAATCTCTATGGTCATGAACGCTGGGCAGAGGAAATCTTTCGTCTTCGTGCTGAACTTCGTCGTGCTAAGGAGCAGGCTATTGAAGATAGCTGGATCCGCCGTCAACGTCCCGTTCGCCTCTAGCCGATTTAAGCAAGATGCAATCGCGGTGGCGAACAATTTGGTAAGTGGCATCAAGGTCGGTAATGACTAAGACTGTTTCATACGATACTGTCTACATTAGTGAGAAAGACTGGAACCAAACCTTTGATCAGCATCTTGCTGCCTATGAATCTGCTTTTGGGATGACGCGAGTTGACCTCATCGTCAAAGATTGGTCCCCTAACATTAAAATGTATACTCCGGTGTATGCTACCGGAAAAGGAACAGGGCAACACGCTAAATTCCGAAGCAATCTTCCGGACATGTATGCTAACTATTTTTCCAGCCATAAAGTAAAAAACCCAATGGGAAGGAAATGGAAATGACTATTAAAGAACGTGCATTTCAACTTCTCCAAGAATCTTATCCTTCACTCAACGAAGGGCATTTTAAGATTATGAAAGAAACGCTTCATCCAATGTGGTGTCAGGCACTAGCAGTTGCTACCGCAGAGGAAGAAGATTGTCCTGATCTAGCCGACGATGGGAGCAATCATGACCACTAACGCTTACCTTTTCATGTGGAACTGTCACGGCATTGAATCTATCGTGCCGATCACCCAGTACGAGGATCAGTCCAAGCTGGACGTTTGGAATATTCTTAAGGAAGAACCTACGGGTAAGAATCCGCTTAACGACATACTTAGTGCAATGCTGCTGCGGGCACGGTTCAACGCAGAGCGTAGTTATGAAGTCTACGCTATGGATTGTGAAGAAGGCATCACCGAAGAAGATTTGTTTGCTCTTTGGGATAGCAGTCCGCAACATGCTGCTGACCTCACTCGTGAGAAGGGTGTCTGCATGTTCAGCAACCGAAATAAACTACGTTTTCCAGTTCAAATTAGGTAACTTTTCGATTGACAACCTTACCCGAATGATGTACTATCGTAAATGATAGACAACTAAGGAAAATAGTCATGCAAGTTATTCAAGGAAATAAGGGCGGCCTAATCAAGGCATGGATCGACGGCGTGTCCGTTGAGGACCAGGCTCGGGCGCAGTTGGATAACATTGCGTCAATGCCCTTCATTCACAAGCACGTAGCAATCATGCCTGACGTTCACTGGGGTATGGGTGCGACCGTTGGTTCGGTTATTCCGACTAAGGGCGCAATCATCCCGGCAGCAGTTGGCGTTGATATCGGCTGCGGCATGATGGCTCATCGTACTAACCTTCGTGCAGAAGATTTGCCGGACAACTTGTTTGGTATTCGTTCTGCGATTGAAGCACGAGTTCCTCATGGTCGTACCGACAACGGTGGCAAGAATGACCGAGGTGCATTCGGTGTTCCTTCTAGCGAAGCAGCACTTAAGTTTCTTGGGCATGATGCTGGACTTAAGGAAATCGTAGCAAAGCATCCCAAGATTGGTCAGGCTGCTGAACGTGCTCCGCATCACTTGGGTACGCTTGGTTCGGGTAACCACTTCGTAGAGATTTGTCTTGACGAAGATGATTATGTTTGGATCATGCTGCACTCGGGTTCTCGCGGTGTGGGTAATCGTATCGGTTCCTACTTCATTGAACTTGCAAAGCAGGACATGCGTAAGTGGTTCATCAATCTGCCAGACATGGACTTGTCCTATCTTGCAGAAGGCACTGATCACTTCAACGATTACATGCAGGCTGTGGGCTGGGCACAAAAGTTCGCTCGTAGCAACCGTGAAGTGATGATGGAAGCAACTATCGCTGCTGTTCGTTCAGTGATCACGAAGCCGTTCTATAGTGAGTTGAGTGCAGTTAACTGCCATCACAACTATGTATCGCATGAACGTCACTTCGGTGAGGACATCCTGCTTACTCGTAAAGGCGCAGTGTCAGCTAAGAAGGACGAAATGGGAATCATCCCGGGTAGCATGGGTGCAAAGTCATTCATCGTCCGCGGTAAGGGCAATCGTGAATCGTTCTGTTCGTGTTCGCACGGCGCAGGTCGTTCTATGTCTCGTACCGAAGCAAAGAAGCGTTTCACTCTTGAAGATCACGCTAAGGCAACTGCAGGGGTTGAATGCCGCAAGGATGCCGATGTGATTGACGAAACGCCGCAGGCTTATAAGGACATTGATGCAGTCATGGCAGCGCAGAGTGATCTGGTTGAAATCGTGCATACTTTGAAGCAGGTAATCTGCGTTAAGGGGTAAAATGGGTAACAGGGTGAAGAAGATTATTGACTTCACCCTGTTAACCTTGTATAAATAGACATGTAGTGAGATAGACTCGTTACATATAAATGCTTCAAAGGAGTTTTGAGCAATGAATAAGAAATTTGACCTATTGGTCTTTATCGGGCGGTTTCAGCCCTTTCATCTTGAACATCAGCGCATCATCGACGTTGCGCTCACACAATCAAAATATGTTCTCGTTTTGGTCGGATCGTCCGGCAAGTCTCGTACTATTCGTAATCCTTTCACGTTTGACGAACGCAAGTGCATGATCGCAGGTTCGTATAACGAAGATGACAGCAAGCGAGTCATCATCAAGCCTCTGTATGACAAGACATACAACGATGCAGCTTGGATCAATCAGATTCAGAACCTTGTAAAGATCACTGCAATTGATGCAGTTAATGACTTCGGTTTTCATAATGCCGGACTTGATAACGCTAAGGTTGGACTCATTGGGGCTAGCAAGGATCAGTCTAGCTATTACCTAAAGATGTTCCCGCAGTATGACAGCGTTGATGTCCCCATTGAGTTTGAAGTCAACGCTACTGATATTCGTGAAGACTTCCTTGAGGGTATTAACCGCGGCGGAGTTGAAGACGAAGTTCCTGAAAACGTTGCTGACTTTCTTTACGGAAACGCAACTGAAGGATTCGTTGACTTCCCTGAGTACAAGCAGTTGCGTAGCGAACTTCTTTTCGTGCGTGACTACAAGAAGCAGTGGGAAGTTTCCCCGTACCCTGTCAAGCATGTAGCAGTTGATGCTGTAGTTGAACAGAGCGGACATGTTCTTCTCGTGAAGCGCCGTTCAGAACCTGGTAAGGGGCTGTACGCACTTCCGGGCGGTCACCTCAATGAGTTTGAGCGTATGGAAGACGGTATGATCCGTGAACTTCGTGAAGAAACGAAGATCAAGGTTCCGCAAGCCGTGCTTCGCGGATGCGTACAAGACTCTAAGACTTTTGATGATCCTTATCGTTCTACTATCGGTCGTGTGATCACGCAGGCCTTTCATATCAAGTTGCCTGACGAGGTCACCCTTCCTAAAGTCAAGGGTAGTGATGATGCTGAAAAGGCCATGTGGGTTCCGCTCAGTGAACTGCGTGAAGAAGATTTCTTTGACGACCATTATCACATCATTCAATATTTCTTGGGGCTTTGATCATGGTCAAAGTAGTAGGAAAAGACGAAACTGCGGTAAAGCGTATTACTTGCCGAAGCTGTGCTGCTATACTAGAGTACACACAGAGTGAAGTTAAGTCTATCAGGCACAGTTGCGATTATCTCGGTGATTGCGAACACGACGATGGCATTAAATGCCCTCAATGCAACAGTAATGTATTCACGAATCGGAGACGATAATGCTTAAACACACTAAAGGAAATCTGATTGACCTTGCAGAGCAGGGCGAGTTTGACATTATCGTTCATGGTTGCAACTGCTTGAACACTATGGGTTCAGGTATTGCAGCAGAGATTCGTGATCGTCATCCTCAGGCTTATGAAGCCGACACTAACTATTCTGATGTCGTTTCTAATAATATCGAAAAGCTTGGGAATTTCAGTTTTTATGCCCATCCTGATAGGTTTATGATTATCAACGCCTACACGCAAGTAAATTATCTTCCTCGAGGAGAGGATCATTTTGAATACGACTCATTTGCAGTGATCCTTAGAAAATTGTATCTAACAGGAGCGAAATTGCGTTATGGCTTCCCGTACATCGGTATGGGTCTTGCAGGCGGCGACAAAGATCGTATCATTGCGATGTTGGAAGACTTCGCAGTAAAGGTTTCTGCCAAGGGCGGGTCTGTGACCCTGGTAGAATTCGGTTGACACAGACAAAAAAAGTAAGATACATTAAAAATAGAATTGAAAAAGTCTAGTTGATAGACAACTAGCATACAAAGGTTAAGGAGTTTAATCATGCACAATATCATTCTCAATTCAGACTCGTACAAGTACAGTCAATTTAATCAATACCCTGCTAACACCACAGGCATCTACAGCTATATTGAGAGCCGCGGTGGAAAATACGACGAGACCGTGTTCTTCGGTCTTCAGGCATTCATCAAAGAATATCTGACTGCCCCTATCACTCAAGCCATGATTGATGAAGCAGAACTCATCATCACTGCACACGGTGAACCCTTCAATCGTGCAGGCTGGGAATACATTCTCAATGTACACGCCGGCTATCTTCCCGTGCGTATTCGTGCAGTTCCGGAAGGTACGATTGTTCCGGTCAAGAATGTTCTCGCAACGATTGAGAACACTGACCCCGCTTGCTACTGGCTGACTTCGTTCCTTGAAACGGCTCTGCTTCGTGCAATCTGGTATCCGACTACTGTGGCTACTAACAGCCGCGAAATCAAGAAGTTGATTCTTGACGCATTGGAGAAAACTGGTGACCCTACTACTATTGATTTTAAACTACATGATTTCGGCGCTCGTGGCGTATCTAGTCTTGAGAGTGCTGGAATCGGCGGTGCAGCGCATCTGGTCAACTTCATGGGAACTGACACCGTTGAAGCACTTCTTTTCGCTCGCCGCTATTACAATGCTGATATGGCTGGGTTCAGTATTCCTGCTATGGAACACAGTACTGTAACTAGCTGGGGCCGTGAAAACGAAGTTGCCAGCTATCGCAACATGATCAAGCAGAATGCGAAGCCCGGCGGCCTCATTGCATGTGTTTCTGATAGCTATGATATCTTTAAGGCATGTGAACTTTGGGGCACGGAACTCAAACAGGATGTGCTTGATTCCGGAGCAACTGTCGTGATTCGTCCTGATTCCGGTGATCCTGCTACTGTCGTGAACGACTGCCTCAGGATTCTTGATAAGAACTTTGGGCACACGGTCAATGCAAAGGGCTTTAAGGTTCTCAACAATGTGCGTGTCCTTCAGGGAGACGGCATTACACATCAAACGATTCGTAGCATCATTTTCACGATCACTATGTCTGGCTACAGCGTAGATAACGTTGCATTCGGACAAGGCGGCGCTCTGTTGCAGATTGTCAATCGTGACGATCAGAAGTTTGCTATGAAGTGCAGTGCTGCCCTCGTCAATGGTAAATGGGTTGATGTTTTCAAGGATCCTATCACTGATGCAGGCAAGCAGAGCAAGAAAGGTCGGGTCACCCTCTACGACAATGGTCAGGGCAAGCTGTTCAGTGATGTGATCAACAAGGATTATCCTGATGAGTTGGTCACTGTCTTTGAAAATGGTGACCTCATCAAGGAATACACCTTTGATGAAGTTCGGGCAAATTCTAACAAGTGAGTGCAATAAGGGGTTGACTTTCGGGTCAACCCCTTATATAAGAAGACTATGACAAAGCGTTATCTATATACATTCACTAGGCAGGATATCTTTAAAGAGTACCAGCTTGTGCAGACTGCACATGTTGCGTACAAATTAGGATGTAGGATGGGTAGAGATGCGGATCCGGACAATACGTATTTCACATGCGTTGGCGTTCGCAACCTTGAAGCACTAAACGCGGTTGCTAAGATTCTGGATGAGTTCAACTTCCACTATGAACGTTTTATTGAACCTGATTTGAATAACGGGGAAATGACTGCAATCGCAGTATACCCCGTAGACGAAGACAAGCGGGATATTCTGCTTGCTTTTAACCTTCTAAAATTTTGAGGATAGCAATAATGAAGAATATTATACTGACAAGTTGGAATTTCATTTTTGACTACAATAAGAGCCCGCTGCGACATATTCCTGAAGGCAACATCAGGCATATGATCTATCAGATGTTGGGTTGGATGTGGGCTATTTCCTTTTCTATTGCAATTGGAAGTTATACTTTTCTTGCTATTAGCTTGATCGGACACGCTGTCCTTATTAGTGCAGCAGCAATAACCGTAGCAGTATATACTACGGCAAAAGTAAAACCACAAGCATTCCGTGTTGTTTTGGGTCGTCGGACTGACGGCGAACATATCTAAGAAAGAATATATATAATGGCATACTTTCTAAAATCCGGTACTACGTATAAGGTTTCGTCAAAGGAAGCGATGGACCTGTACGAGGCACTTCCTGCAGGCAACTACACGGTTGGTCAGGATATGTTTGGTAACTTCTTCCTTGAGCAGATCGATTCGTTTGAGCTTCCGAAGAAGCTGTACGGTGACTCGATTCGTCACACTTTTCGGATCATCAATACTTTCTTTGCTCGTTCGGCACAAACAGGTGTTATGCTGAATGGTGAAAAGGGCTCGGGCAAGACTATGCTTGCTAAGAACATTGCTACCGAACTTGCAAAGCAAGGTGTTCCGACTATCGTGATCAATCGTGATTGGACCGGCGACGGCTTCTTCAAGCTGTTGCAGGATATCGATCAGCCCTGCGTCATTCTTTTTGACGAGTTTGAAAAGGTCTACGCCTCGGACAAGCAGGAAGAAATCCTCACGCTGCTTGACGGCGTGTTCGGCTCTAAGAAGTTGTACATGTTTACTGTCAATGATAAGTGGCGTGTTAATCAGCACATGCGTAATCGTCCCGGACGCATCTACTACATGCTGGATTTCAAGGGACTCGGGGCGGAGTTCATCGTTGAGTATTGTGAAGATAATCTTACTGAACAGAAGTACATTGATCAGATTGTTTCAATCGCACGCCTGTTTGGTGAGTTCAACTTCGATATGCTCAAGGCTCTTGTTGAAGAAATGAATCGCTACAATGAAAGCCCGTCTGATGCTCTTGCTATGCTCAATGCGAAGCCCGAGTTTGACAGCGGTGCGAAGTACAATGTCGAAGTTATCCATATGGGCAAGGTAATCGAAACTCTGCATCCGTCTGAATTTAGCGGGAACCCGTTGGATCCTAAGGGTTTCGGTGTTGAGTTTGATCTTGATCCGAATGACGATGACTCTGGTTGGACATGTGTGCGACTCAGCCCCAACTCGTTGGTTAATCTCAACGCTCAGGCAGGGAAGTTCGTCTTCGAAGATCAAGGCACTCGGGTAATCCTTACCCGAGTGAAGCAGATCAGTCATTACGACTACTCTAGCTTGCTGTTCTAGCCCTACTTGTAGTGCGTATAAATATCTTGTAAAGAAAGCAGGAATATGAGTCAATTTGGAACTGGAACATGGGTGGATGCTGTCAAAAACAGCATCCCCGAACACCTCTCTCATCTAGAGAGAAATATTGAAATCGTCATGACCCAGCACGGACTGGACGAGATTGATGCACATGCATGTGCGCTAGCCGCTGCTATAGCATCGGGAAACGGCGAGCTTGCATTTGAAATTTCAATGAACGGTCCTTTGTTTGGCAAGGTCGAACGGGAACTGGTAGCGCAAGCGGTTGTGAGTATATCGATTGACACGGTGTATCTATCTTATCTAGACGCGGCTGACATTGCAGACTATACCTCTACGAAGACTCACGCGCTAGAAATTTTCGAACCGATCGTGACTGACGAAACGGGAAAGGCCGCGATGTATGCATTTGTTACTTCAATCGTGCTACAGCAAAATAGAGCGTTCGCACTTGTCGAGATGCTTAATGGGCGCGGCTACACTCGTGAGCAAGTTCAAGGCATTGCTGCTATTGCAGCCGTGATTTCGTCAATCAACAAAATTGGTGTTTGATTCCTGTCATTATAAGACTGCTTCAAAAATATTTTAATGTGGCGATTTTTCGGTTGACGTAGAAAACTAGCGGTGCTACAACAAGACATAGAGTTTGAAAACGGAGATCGTTATGAAAGTTTATTGGGTTCTGGGATACGATCAATACTATCCCGGCAGAGACAACTTCAACGAGTCGTTCGAGACTTATGAAGAAGCCGAGGCGTATGTTGAGCGTGAAAAGACCAAAGACTATCCCCGAGATTACTATGATATTATTAACATCTCTGATAGGCTTTGAGGCGATTTTTTTCTTGACAACAGTTTTGTTGTGATATATAAAGAGTAATATGTAGTGCAGATTGACGAAAGGTTGAAAAACTAGCCGTTAAAATGCACTGTTTGAAACCAGGACTAAATAAACATACTATGATTACTAACCGTTCGATATCGCTGAAACAGCATGACACCAGACTGTGGGGACAACTCTCCGTGTTGGGTCAAGTTGCATTGGCATATCCGACAGATATTCGCAGTGCCTTTAATTCAATGGAACAGGTACCGGGTGGATAAGTAGACATAGTTATAAACATGTTTATTTTGCCCCTGGGAATCGAAAGAGACTCAGGGTTTTCCTTTAGTAAGAGGCAAAAATCTTTTACAGTTAGGGTGAGAGACCTAACACAAGTGCAAGTCGGAACGAGGCTGCAAAGCACTATAAAAAAAGAACGGGCGGTGATAGGGATGAAATCTGCGGAGAGAACGCAGAGAGTAAAAACTTTCAGTGAGGAACATTGTGATTCCTCGCAAGCGGGCAAGTCCGAAATGCCGGACAACATAGTCTCGCTTGTCAACAAAAGGCTAACCATTTATTATTTAAGAACATGAGAGAAGAACATTAGCCCCGGCCTCGACCGCCGCGCCCTCTACTGTTCTTTAATAATGAATGGTATACATTTATGTGAATGAGAGGATTGTGCTGGGGGATAGCACAATTTGGTAGTGCGTCGGTTTTTGGTACCGAAGGTTCTAGGTTCGAGCCCTAGTCCCCCAGCACAATCCTCTTATATAATATAAAAGGCCGTCTTAGCTCAGTTGGTAGAGCGCCACACTAGTAATGTGGATGTCAGTGGTTCGAATCCTCTAGACGGCACCATTCATTCTTCACGACCCTTTAGTTCAACCGGATAGAGCGTCAGTCTTCGAAACTGAATGTTGTAGGTTCGAGTCCTACAGGGGTCGCCAATTCATGCCCGCGTGGCTCAGCTGGATAGAGCATCAGATTACGAATCTGAGGGTCGGAGGTTCGAATCCTTCCGCGGGCGCCAATTTTATGTACGCTAAGTGTTACGGTAGCACGACTGGTTCCAACCCAGTTAGCGTGGGTTCGACTCCTACAGCGTATGCCAATTCATTTCTCAATAGTGTAAAGGAAAAATCCTAGTAGCTATGGTGAAAGGGTACTTGGAACATTGCTAGTAAAATCTAGAGTAATATCACACAGTAGCAAACGCAAAGGCTTAAAAAACTGTGAGCCGGGGAAGAGCCGGACAGGCTTTGTGATATGAAATAGTGCTGAAAACAATGCTAAGAGTATTTGAGTAGTCATATTGAAACGATGAAGTACGTGGTAACACTCCGGCATTAGCATTTGCGTTTGGAGCCGGAAATGTTGGTTCAAGCCCAACTTGAGAAGCCAGAATATTATGGAGCCGTATGCACGGTAAGGGTCGATCACTTCGCTGGTGTTTAGCGTGATTGGCTGCTCCGCCCAATTTTATGCTAGGTTAGTGTCAGCGGTTAGCACACGAGTTTGTGGAACTCGGTGGATTGGTTCAAATCCAATACCTAGTACCAATATCATGCACCCTTAGCTCAGTGGTAGTGGTGAATTAAAAATGCTATTTTTCTACCGCTGAGCTAAATACATTTATGATATACAATTGTGATAAATGTGACAAAGAGTTCGATTCTGTTCGTAAATTGAATGGGCATAAAAGTGTTCATCGAACCAAAGGCAGATACAGTGTCAGTAGAAAAAAGCCGGAAAACAATATTAATCATTCTTGCGTTCATTGCAGCAAAACTTTTCCGCACAAACATAGTTCTTACAATAAGTTTTGTTCTATGGAATGTAGTGCAAAGTACACATGGGAACAGGTTTCTATTCCTCGCATTGAGCAAGGAATGGGTGGAAATTTTAAGAGATACCTTAAAGAATCAAGAGGTGATCAATGCGAAGAATGCAGACAACCCAGCTATCATAACGGTAAACCCCTGACATTGCAGCTTGATCACATAGATGGCAACAGTGACAATGATGCATTAGAAAATCTTCGTTTGCTTTGTCCCAACTGTCATACACAGACCCCTACTCATAGTAGAAGCGGTCCCGACAAGAAAATGACAAGAAGAAATACGCATCTACGAAAATATAGAATGGGTCTATAGTTCATCGGTAGAACGCTTCCTTGACATGGAAGAGGCGGTAGGTTCAACTCCTACTAGACCCACCAAATTTAAGGTGTACCAAAGTTTATGCGGCCACATGCTAGAGCTACCTTCCGAAAGTAGTATTCAGCATAGAAAATAAGTGGCCGCGCCATATTACGGAGTCGTGCTAGAGTGGCCGATTAGACTATCTTGGAAAGGTAGCGTACCGCAAGGTACCGTGAGTTCGAATCTCACCGACTCCGCCAAAAGATATTTTACGATGAGGTGATATTTCGGTTGACTTTGGGAAGAGTATCATATACATTAAGAAAATAGAGAGAGCAGCGATGTTCTCTCGTTCTTTGACATAGTTAGAAAATAATAAGTCTCTTATGAGACTTGTTAGATGAATGCATCAGCCCATAGTAGCTACTGGGTCGTGGACGATAGGTGTATAACACAAAAGACGGTTCAATTCCGTAAGCAGGTCGCGCCTGCGATGCATTCTTCTAACAAGTATCGTATGATCTGGTGTTCTTAGAAAGGGAGTTCCTTAGTGGCGTACTCTAACTCTGACCGGTATAAGGGGGGATAGGTCAGTATCCTAGGGAAGTGCAATTCTTCCAAACTCTCTTTCTAAGAACATCAGGTTATTAAGTCAAGACAAAGCAGGCCCTAAAGCTCTTTGTCCCGCCCTCGCAAGCGGATATAGAATGGTTTAGGACATTCTATGCAGGATCGTTCCCTGCCGAGGGTATATTTTTCTAATGCTCCTGTAGCTCAGTTGGTAGAGCACCTGACTGAAGATCAGGGTGTCGTCGGTTCGATTCCGTCTGGGAGCACCAAATTTTACTCGTGTGTGTACGGTGACCCAAAAGATAGTCTCCATTCTCAAACCCAGGCTATCAAGTCCGATGTCCGTAGCAGTACTAATTTAGTTAGTATCAGTGACTTATGTTGAGATACGAGTTACGGCGAGTAAATACATTATACTACTATGCGGATGTGGCGAAATTGGTAGACGCACCAGATTTAGGTTCTGGCACTCGCAAGGTGTGGGGGTTCGAGTCCCTTCATCCGCACCACTCTTAAAATGCCCCGATGGCGGAATCGGTAGACGCGGGAGACTCAAAATCTCTTGCCCAAAAGGCGTGGGGGTTCGAGTCCCTCTCGGGGCACCAGCTATTTCAGAATTTGGGCCCTTAGCTCAGTAGGTTAGAGCGTCCGACTTTTAATCGGAAGGTCCTGGGTTCGAATCCCAGAGGGCCCACCAAGTTTGCAACGTGGTGTAATGGTAGCACAGGAAGTCCGAGAGTCGTAATGATGGGTAGGCAGCAAGATGCCAGGATGCGGGTTCGATTCCCGACGTTGTGATTAAGTTTGTAGTGGGTGTTATAGTATAAGTCACTGCGCGGAAGCCGGCCAGCGGAAACACAGTAAAGGATGTGTCCTTGCAAGGGACTTTTGATTCTGACTTATGCAACATTAACTTACCCAACTGACCGGCGCTTCTAATTGGTCGATAATGCTGCTGATGTTGTGGTACAGCAGGCCCACTATAAAGCATAAATATTCATGGGAGGGTTCCTATGAAGAAACTAGCAATATTGTTTTTGTTCTTAGTGCT
>Ga0247832_1001797_pt1 | contig 35692 bp, 37 predicted proteins | sample LaCruzMarch2015__10_FD_192407 | JGI IMG/M metagenome (GOLD analysis project Ga0247832, IMG submission 192407) | Freshwater microbial communities from meromictic Lake La Cruz, Castile-La Mancha, Spain - LaCruzMarch2015_4m | ecosystem: Environmental > Aquatic > Freshwater > Lake | place: Spain... | reverse complement strand
TTTCAGCCTCGCGCTCCAACCCCCACCTCAAGCCCTTCTACCAACGTCTCAGAGCCGCTGGTAAACCCTTCAAACTCGCACTCACCGCCGTCATGCGCAAACTCCTTATCCACCTCAACTCCCTCGCTAGATGTCCCATCCCAACTCCGATTTAAACTCTTTCACAAACACAGTTGCTGTCTGAAACTCAGAGCCAGCTTCGTGGTTCCGCCCCTCGTTTGTAAGCGACGGCTCGGACGGAGCCTCGCCCTCCCGGACAAATTCTCTCCGAGGGAGGGCGAACGTCCCCGTGAGCCGACTTGTTCGGATTGGGCCAGGGATTCGAATCGGGAATGTGCTTCGCCTCCGCGACGCTTTGGCGCGAAGATTCTGCTGTCATCCATCAAACAAAATGCCCAGGAGAATGTTTCCATCCGCCGGGGCATTAAACGTTTTGAGCTTTGAACTTGCGGATCAGAGACTTTGCTTTGAGCGCCTTCCGGCGCGTGCGGCGCATCACGATGAGCAACCCGAGCGGGCCGACCCCTTGGATGACCCCGTGGAGGCAGAAAAGAATTGCGGCCAGTGTGAGCAATGATACTTTCTGAAACATGAGCGTGATTGAACAGATTCGCGAAATGTCCCTTCACGAAAAGCTTCTCACCATGGAAGCCTTGTGGGAAGATTTGGCGGGCAGCGAAGAAAATGTAGAAACCCCGGAATGGCACATGGATATATTGGATCATAGGGAGCGATTGATCACAGAAGGGAAAGCCCACTTCATTGACTGGGAACAGGCAAAGAGGGAAATCTGGCAAGAAACTCGATGAGGATTGAGCTCCTCGACCTTGCCAAAGAAGACCTGCTCGAGGGTTTCCATTTCTACGAGACAAAAGAAGCGGGACTCGGGGACTACTATCTCACAAATTTGTTTTCAGACATTGAGAGGCTGAAAATTTCAGCTGGGATTCACAGACAATCACACCGTGGCCTTTATCGTGCTTTGTCCAAACGGTTTCCAGTCGCCATCTACTACACTACTGCGGACAATGCTGTATGGATTAGGTCGATAGTTGATTGTAGGCGACGTCCCTCTTGGATTCGAGCGCACCTAAAAATGGCCTAGCAATTCGAAATACCAAGCAAAGGCACGAGTGCGATGGCAAGAATTTCGGAATCCGCAAGATAGGAGGAAACGGACGATGAGAGCCGGAATGCTGCTATGCGTGGACTGCCCCCTCTATACAAAATATCAATATTTAATGCCTGACCCCTTGGGACCTGGCTTTATTTTACCTTAGCCGCAGCGTAATTGGGATTTAGAGGATTCACATCCACCATTCGTTGCTGAGGCATGACAACCAAATCCATATCTTCCATCGGAATTGCTCCGAGAAGAACTTCATCACCCATAACAATCGCGCCAACATACGCAACCCGGTTCTTGAACTTGGTCTCTATCGGGCCAACATACGGAACCATCTTCTTCGATCCATCGGCCAGAGTCACTTCCTTCCTGCTCGTCTCTTCGAGAGAAAGCTGGATCCGAATGTGCTCGGGAATGACCAAATATGTCGCCCCCGTGTCAGCAAGTGCCTCGACATCAACAGGTTCTTGAGCAGGTAAACGTGGATTGGAAAGCTGTAGCATACAGTAGGATAGACCCATAGGAGGACCATATCAAACCACCCGGATTCAACAAGGGCGTTCTGTTTCTGCCGCACCAATCACAAAACCGTTCACTCTCCCAAACCTACGGAAATCACATCGATCCGGTTATTTTCAATTCTGCCCAACACTAACCCGCATCCTCCTGATAAATTGATTCGCTCTCCCATGCGGGCTGCTTGGCAGCAGTCGTTCTCCGCTCCGCTTAGATTCTGTTCATCCTGTCGAAGAAGCAAGCGCCCATCACGCAGGCAAGTCTGACCGCTTAGAAAGCGGTCCCTACCATCCTTTGGTAGGGCAGGGCTTTCCAAGCACGCCCACTTTTTTCACACTCGGAACAAACAGAATGCCCCGGAGGATGTTTCCATCCGCCGGAGCATTGAGCTTTTAGAACGTTTAAACTTGCGGGTCAGACTACGATCTGCGCCCCTTCCGGCGCGTGCAGCGCATCACGATGAGCAACCCGAGCATGGCGGTGACCATGATCGCGTATTCGTGGGGTTCGGGCATTTCAAAGCCGTGTTCGTCATAATGCCTTGCCTTCATGCATTTGATCGCTATCTTTCTGGTATGATTACTGTGGAGGCTGTGGTTGGACCGGAGGGTGGCGTACGTCTCCTTCAATCCGTACACATTCAGGCCTCAAGACGTGCCCTAGTGACAATCCTCGATGAGGCACCAATCGGTGATAACCTCGAAAACGCCCTCCTCAGCGAGTGTTCACTGTCTGAGGATTGGAACCGACCCGAAGAGGAGGATGCGTGGTCACACTTACAGCAGGTTCCGTAGTCTTAGTCCCGTTTCCGTTTTCCGATCTCTCGGAATCCAAGCTGCGCCCGGCCGTCGTTTTGGCATCTGCTGATAGAGAAGATTGGATTCTGTGCCAAGTTACGAGCAAGCGCTACTCTGACGCACGCGCGGGCGAGATTCTTGACAGCAGCTTTGAAGCAGGCTCACTTCACTTGGTGAGTTATGCCCGTCCCGGAAAATTGTTCACGGCTCATTCGAGCCTGATTCAACGAGAAGTCGGTATCTTAAAGAGATCAACTCTCGATGATATCACCAGCGCGGTCATTTTGATGCTTCGCCATTAGTCAAGTCGGCGCGGTTGGAAACCTCGCCCTACCGGGTTTCGGATTGGCGGCGCTGCGCTGCGATGTTGCTGCGCTCGCGCCCGCGAGTCGCACCCTGACGGGCTGCTTCAAGTGCAAGCAGGCTGCCTCGCACGTTCCCACGCGCCTATGTTCTGTCAAAATCCGCATCTGTATTCTCCCGTATCATCATGAAAAATCCTTGTGTGAAGCGAATGTGTTAGATTCTTGGACGAAACTCACAAAGAAGTGTGTTTCCAACCAAGGCGCTTTGTCCGGACGCTTCCTGCCATAATCCATCAAACAAAATGCCCCGGAGGATGTTTGCATCCGCCGGGGCATTGAAAATTGTTACGTTTAAACCTGCGGGTCAGGCTACGATCTGCGCCCGTTCCGGCGGGTGCGGCGCATCACGATGAGCAACCCGAGCATGGCGGTAACCATGATCGCGTATTCGTGGGGCTCGGGGACGACGGTAAGACTTGTTACGCCCGATACGTCGAAGTTTGATACATCGAAGTTCGGATCGTCGATGATGATACTGTTACCAATCAGTGACCCGGAGCCAGTGATATTGAAGATGGTTACGGACGCAAGAGCATTGAAGTTTAGGGTAGAACCCGAGCCGCCTAGGTTAAACGTCGAGTTAGAGAAGTCTGCTGCCCCACTGGCGCTGAACGTCAAACCGTCTGCGATTGAGAAGCCTCCTTCGAAGGCTGATGTGTTCCCGGCGACATTCAAAGAACCTGACAAAACGCGAATCGTTCCATTGCCAGAGAACGGGTTCGCGAGATCGACAGCACCGCCAGCATCGATATCCAAAGTTCCCTCGTTGAACGCGATACTCGACGTGCCAAGTGCCAATGCTGCTGTGGATCGCATCGCTAGGGTCCCGCCGGTGTTCAGTATGATTGTTCCGTTGCCAGATAAGCGTGCGCCCGCCGCCACGATGAGTGAACCACCGTTCACTGTGGTGGTGCCGGTATATGTGTTGTTACCACCGAGAGTTTGGTTGCCAACGCCTTCCTTCACGAGGCTGATTGCGCCGCTGATGACGCCGGAGTTCGCTGCCGTGCCAGCGCTGTAAGTGAAGTCGGAAGTGCTGTTGATCGTGAGCGTTGCGGCAGTTGCCGAGGTCACGACGTTTGTGGATGCTGTTGCATTAGTGCCCTCAGTGGACTGGAGACCGGCGATTTGTTGGTTAAATCCTCCCAGATTAAGCGTTCCAAGATTAGTGCTGGCTGCCTGCCCGAGCGAGACCACTGTGCCAGTCGGCAAACGGTTGTTTCCAGTCGTAAGTCGGACGGTCCCCTGATTGATCGCTGTACTCCCTGTGTAGGAGCTTGCGCCGCCAAGTTCGAGGATACCAGCGCCTTGTTTGGCCCATGAACCCGTCTCGCCGGACTTATCAGCGATTGATCCGTTGTAGGTAAGTGTTCCCGATGTAGTTACGCTGATCGCTGTGCCTGCGCCGTCACCTACGAAGATTTCGCGTCCAGCACCGAGAGCGTAAGTTGCGGCACTGGCAGTCGCGAAACGCCCACCGTCGATAATGATGTCGTTCGCCGCATTACCCAGACTGCCATTTGAGGTGAAGCGAACCTCGCCGCCGTTGATGTTGATGTCTCCGGTGAAAGTGTTTGCTGCGTTGGTGATGTCGAAACGCCCACCAGCCCCTGCATTCGCCGCGAAGGTTATTCCGCCTGAGCCGGTATTCGAGATAATCGCGCTGAACGTTTGCGTCCCATTATTTCCTAAGGTGAATGTTCGCGTCGCCCCCCCGAGAGAGACGTTGTTGGCAAAACTTAGATTGGCTGAGTCACTCGCGATCGCGACAATCGATGCAAGTTCACCAAATTGAACGTCGCCGCCGATAACGATGCCGCCGCCGAACTTCGTGTCCGCAAAACTGCGACTCCCATTAGATGCAACGGTTCCGCCATTTAGAGTCAATACATTCGATGCGGACGCACCCATCGCGTCTACCCCGCGAGCAATGACCGTTCCAGCGTTGAGGGTGAAACCGCCATTGTAAGCACCGCCTACTAGGGCCAAGACCCCTGAACCGGATTTAGTCCAGCCGTTGCGGCTAGTCACGCTAAACGCTTGCGAAAAAAAATCAATCTTTGAGCCACTGCCAACGTTGATCGTGCGCACATTTCCGTTGCCGCTCAGAGTGCCGCTAGCGGCCGAGAAGGTAACATTCGCGCCAGTGGAAACGGTAATATTTCCAATATTGACCGCACCGCTACTATTGGCACCCGAGAAGGTGAAGTTTCCCGAAGCGAACGACGCGTTACTATTTGCTACCCACGCGGATGTGTAGGGCGCGCTGTCCGATGAGTGATTCCACCGGCTGCTATTCCATAGTCCTGTCGCCGAGGTCGAAGTAAACGACTGCGCCTGCGCGCTAGTCCCCCCTGCGAGCGTGGCCAATGCGACGCTCACAACGATTGTGAGTAGTTTTTTCATCTTGTGTTGGTAAGGTTAGCTTTAGTTTTCTTCCGCGTGTAACTCCTTCACCTTCTCAAGATTTCCCCCCCGAGTTGATGTGCCTGCTGCGGATCGCAGGCGGATTTCCTGCGCACCGTGACAGCAAATGTGATGCCAACAAGGGAAACAAGGTTACATTGTTGTCACATTTCTTCGATGCGCGTGCGTTTTTAGACAGAGCATCGGCGCGTAGGGACGCGCGAGGCAGCCTGCTTGCAAAGCAGCCCGATAGGGTAAGATGAGCGGGAGCGAACGCAGCAATCGACAGGATTGTGAGGATTTACAGGAGAATGCGGATGCGGTTTTTTTGACAGAATGCACAGAATCGAAGCGGAGCGGAGAACGACTGCCGCCAAGCAGCCCGCAGGGGAGAGCGAAGCGAATCAATTTACGGAATGATGCAGGTGAATGCATTCCCATTTTGTCCATTTTGTATATTGCTTCGCTCCCTCCCGGTCGTCTCACCCTGACGGGCTACTTCAGAGCAAGCAGGCTGCCTCGCGCGTTCCCACGCGCCGATGCTCTGTCTGAAAATGTATCCCGTATCGGCGCGAGTGCTGCTCCTGACGCGGTATTCCCATTGCATCACACTGTTCCCGCAAAGGTCTCTGGCCTTGCATGCGCGCGCGTCTCGGTTTCAATCCGGTCTCTCCGCCCGGTTTCATAATTTGCGATTGCAGCACGATTGGAAATTGGTTTGCAACCGGTGTGACAATTCGATAGCTTCTCCCCTCCCGTTCGTTCAATCGGCACCCGCCGCTGGATCGAACGTCCTTTTTGCCTCGTGGTGTAACGGTAGCACTGCAGATTCTGGATCTGTTTGTCATGGTTCGAATCCATGCGAGGCAGCCAGATCGGGGCGCGAGCGCAGCGTCGAACATATCCTAGAGCACAATGAACGCTTTCCATTCATAACGTCGCTTGCGAAACCTCCTAGGCCCTGCTTAAGTGCGCGTATGAAAGAACCCACACCCGATGCTTCCCCAATGAAGTCCGTTGTGGAGGAGCTTGAATCGCTTCGATCCGATTTCAAATCGGCCCTGGAGTCCTACTCCACGCGCATCGAAACTGAAATCTCAGCCATTCGATCGGCCGTCGAAAAAGAAGGATCTGCAGAAACCCCATCCAGCGCAAAAATGAGAGACCTACGTGATATGCTCACGTTGCTGCGGAAATTTCAAATCAAACCCGAAAAAGGGCGGCGCAAAGATCTCAAAAAACTTGACGCTTTGGTGGGCGACCTCACGCTTTTGATTGAGACTTGGTAATTTCCGCGTAAGTTGCGCGATGATTTCTCTTTCATCCCGTCATTTCTTACTTCCTGCGTTGCTAGTTGGGTTTTCGTTCGTATCGTTTGCTCAAATGACGGAAGAATCAAAAAGCGAGCGGGCGGTTCTTGGAGGCGGGTGCTTTTGGTGTGTCGAAGCGGTCTATCAGGGCCTGCCCGGCATCAAAGCGGTCGTCTCGGGATACGCTGGCGGCAAGATGCCGAACCCGACCTACGATGCAGTAACCTCGGGAAATACCGGCCACGCCGAAGTCGTCGAAATCGAGTATGACCCCGCAGTAATCACCTACCGCGAGATCGTTGATTTCTTTTGGAAAGCGCACGACCCGACCACATTGAACCGGCAAGGCGCAGATGTTGGCACACAATACCGCTCCGTCATTTTTACCAATAACGAAGCGGAACGCGAAATCGCGGAAGCGTCAAAAACCGCCGCTCAACCGTCATTCAAAAGCCCCATCGTCACCGAAATCGGACCACTCGACCGATTTTATCTCGCCGAGGGATATCACCAGGATTTTTACGAGCGGAACCCTGGGCACCCATACAACCGCGCCGTGATCCGTCCGAAATTAGAGAAGCTACGGTAGGGCCCGAATTGGTGACGCAAGTCAACTTCCGCTTGCATACCGACTTGTTATGTTGAATTCTCTTCCTCCGGCGCGGAGGATTGCGCACCACGGAGCGAGGCGACACCCAGTCCCGTGCGACAATAGGTAAAACCAGCCCGACCACAACACCCATACATCAAACAATTTATGCAAGCTAGGCACAACGTCCATTGGGTCAACACCCTCTTCCTTTCCGGCACTTTGCTTACCACGCTCGTTGCCGTGCCGTGGTATATCTGGACCTTCGGGCTCGAACCCTTCCAAGTCGGGCTCTTTTTCTTTTTCTTCACTGCCACGGCGATGAGTATCACGCTCGGGTATCACCGTTTGTTCTCGCACCTCACTTTCCAAGCTAGCTGGCCTGTTCGTCTTTTTACGTTGCTGTTCGGGGCTGCGGCATTTGAGAGTTCGGCGCTGACTTGGTGCGCGGACCACCGCAGGCACCACAAGCACGTGGATCATGAGGAAGAAGACCCCTACGCGATCACCAAGGGATTTTTCCATGCCCACATCGGATGGTTGATCTTTCGCGCTCAACCAGAGACGCCGTTGACATGGGTGCGGGATCTGCAAAAGGACAAGATGGCCGTCTTGCAGCACCAGTATTATGTGCCAATCGCGATTGCGATGGGTTTTTTCCTTCCTGCATTGATCGGTTACATCGGCGGTGGACCGGTGGGAGCGCTCGGCGGCTTTTTGATTTCTGGAGCTGCGCGCATCGTCTTTGTTCACCACACGACGTTCTGCATTAACTCACTCTGCCACTGGATCGGAAGCCGCCCGTATTCGGGCAAATGTTCCGCGCGTGACAGTTTCTTGATGGCGCTGGTTACGTTCGGCGAGGGGTATCACAACTACCATCACGAGTTCCAACACGACTACCGCAATGGCGTAAAACCGTGGCAGTTTGATCCCACGAAATGGACGATCTGGACACTCAGCAAACTCGGGCTAGTGAAAAACCTGCGCACCGTGCCAGAAGAAAAAATCCTGCGTGCAGAAATCGAAGAAAAACGCCGCATCCTCAACGATTCACTAAGCAAGTGCACTGTGCCTTTGAGCGAAACGATCCGGGTATCCCTCGATTCAGCCCACGAGGCACTTGAGAATGCACTCGCCAACTGGCAGACCAGCCTCCAACACTACCGCGAAGTAGCATCCTCCCAGCAGTCAGAAATGGCACACCGAGCCCGCGAAATTCGCGAAAACTACCGCAAAGCCGCCGAAAACCTCCGCGAAGCAATCGAAGAATGGCAACGCGTCCATAAGTCCGCACTCGAATTCGCCGGCGTTCGAGCATAGAATCCACATCCCGCGCCCCAGCGACTCTGCGGGAGATTCCTTCCGTCTAACTTCCCATTTAGGTTAATCCCCGCAAGCGCGAGACCTCGCGCCGCAGCGACTCGGTGTCTCCCAACACGGCAGCCCAGACTTCGTTGGCAAACGAAAAGTCAATAATTAATGACTGACCCTTTAAGTTCGGTGGGGGAGTGGATGATGCGGTAGGGGGCTTGGGCGGATAGGGCGCGTTCGGAGTTGTAGCCCCAAGTGACGGCGATGCAGCGCAGGTCGGCGCGGCGGCAGGCTTCGATATCGCGGGTTTCGTCGCCGACGAAGAGCGAATCCTCGGGGCGGAAATTGAATTCTTTCATGGCCCTTCGGATGACTCTGGCCTTGCCAAGGAGCCGGGACGAACTTCGGACGAATTCGATTCCGTCAATCTGGTGATTTCGAAGAAAATAGTTCACGTTTTCTTCGGAGTTCGAAGTGACAATGCCAACTCGGACCCCCATGGACGTGAGGTCCTGCACCATTTCGGCGATTCCGGGGAATGGGCGAACAGCGGGCATCCGCTCTTTCAGTTTGGTCACGCCGTGCTGTGCGATGGTCGGCAGTTTCCGACTGGGAACACCCAGAAACTTCATGACTTGGCGCGTTGTCATGTCGCGCGCGCGCTCGATATCCTCACCTTCCAGTCGCCGAAATCCGAATTGCTTGGAGAGGTCATTGAGAATTTCAAGACCATCCGCAAACGTGTCTGCAAGTGTGCCGTCAAAATCAAAGAGGACCATCTTCACCGGAACGGTGGATGGAGCATCCGGGCCTGTGGCCGGCTTCGCTTTGCCTAGCACAAATCGCGCGAGGCTTCTCAAACGGAGGCCTCCGCCGCACTCGGTAATTCCATGGTGCCCTTAAAATTCCCTTTTTGCCAAGGTTGGCCAAAATTCTCTCCCACCAACTTGGCAACCTGCGCCAGTTCTTCGTCGGTGAGCGGAGCTTTTTCGGAGGTTTCGGCAAATTCTGTGAGCTGCTCCAAATTGTAAATATTCGGGAGCACGGATGCCACCCGATCGTCGCGCAGCAACCACAGCAACGCCGCCTGCCCAAGGGTGCGACCTCCGTTTTGTTCCAAAAACCGGAGTTGCTCGATTTTGCGCACGCCCTCGATCAGCCACGAGCGCGGGCGGTGATTTCGATGATCGTTCGGCGGAAAAACCGTGTCTTCCGTGTAGTGACCTTCGAGCATCCCGGAGGAATGTGGCACCCGGATCAAAAACATGGTGTCGCTGTTGCAGTCACGGGCGGCATCGTTAATCGCAGCGCCCGGATGCTGCTCAAGCAAGTTGTAAATGTGCTGAACCACGCCGGGGTTGCGTTGTTGGATCGCACGAACACCCTCGCCGAGCCACCCGATGGCCGGCCCGAGCGCTACGCCGCCCACTTTGATTTTCCCTTCCCGCTTCAAGTCAGCCAACGTCTCCCAAAGCGCACCATCCTCGGTTTGCTCCATCCGAATATTATGGAGCTGAAGGATGTCGATCCGGTCGGTTTGTAATCGTTGCAGCGCCGCGTCGGTCGCCCTCCGGATCGCCGCCGGCGAAAAATCTTGAGGGATCTCGCGCTGACCGCGCCGACCATCCCCGAATGTAATGAAATCATATCCGACCTTGGTCGCGATCACGATTTCATCGCGGCAATCGGCAAATGCTTTAGCGATCAGCTCTTCACTCCGGCCATTCCCGTAGGTATCCGCCGCATCAAAAAGTGTGATCCCAAGGTCCTTGGCCTGCCGCATGAGGACCACGGCTTCGTCGTCCGTGTAATTGCCCCACCATCCGGTGGAAAGCGTCCAAAGGCCAAAGCCAACTTCGCTCACGGTGACATCTGATTCGCGAAAAGTCCTGAATTTCATATGCGCGATAAGTTCTAACGCAAGATGTCCCAGCGCGCAACGCTCCCGTTGCCGAATCAGCTCGCCGGGCCGGAATTCGGCACCGTCAGACTCCGCGCTCGACCACGCGAACCTTGACCAATTTCGGATCGCCAAGTTCGAGGTCATGCTCAAACCACTCCCGCCGAATCGACCGCTTGATGTCTGCGAGCGAGCGCGGCTGGCGCGCCAGCATGAGCGCGAGGTCAGGATTCGATGACAACTCCGGCGAGGAACCCGCTTCGAGTTGCAAGCTCGTCGCCAACAGACGCCGCAGCCGGAAAAACGGCAGGTAATGGTCGAGCTCCAATCGCTCCCGACAAACCAAAAACAAATTCAACACACGATCCCATCGCACCCCCTCAACCATCGCCACCCGCAAATCCAGCAGATCATTCCAATTCTCCGTCGGAGAAACCGGAAACAATGCATCAATAATTTGGATCGCATCACTTTTCCAATTGTGGCCGGATATGGAATTGCAGTCGGCGGGAATACTCATCAGGTTTCGCCCAATATCGCAGAATGAGACTCAGTTGCAACTAGGTTTTGTGAAAAATCTGATTTTAGGGGTCATTAAGCCCGAAACCGATTTTTGACAGAACCGGAGATCGACGAAGTCAATTTACAGAACTGATCGGAAGCGACTTGGACCAACATTACAGTCGAATTTCACTACAGTCTGTATTTCTCGTAACCCATTTTGTTTATTCTGTTAATTCTGTCTAAACCTCCTCAGCCGCTGGATCTGGGTTAAAGGGCGAATTGTTTGCCTGGGAACCGGTCGAGTCCGTGGACGGGGGCGGCGGCATGCGCTTCGGTTTGCAGAGCACCTCGTATTGATTTGCGACCCGGGCGCACTTCCGACAGATAAATTTCGGGTCCCGGAGCAACTCATAAAGCTTTTCGGCTTTCTTTTCGATGTCGCGTTTCGACCAATCACAAAGTGTGCGTGCCATGGGTGTGACAGCAAGGGGACTCCAGATTCGCGCCTTGCGCAAGGGCTGATTTCTGATAGCTTTGCCGGATGAGCACCCAAATCGCTACAACCCGTAAATCCAACGCCGTCGTCACCGGACTGGAAACCCTCCTCGCCGATTCCTACGCACTCATGGGACAAACCCACCTCGCCCATTGGAATGTCGAAGGACCCAACTTTTTCCAGCTTCACGTCGCCTTCCAAGGCCAATACGAGGAACTTTTTGTCGCTATCGACGAAATCGCTGAACGCCTCCGCGCATTGGATGCCCTCGCTCCAGGTGGACTCAGCGTGCTAGCGAGAAAGTCGAGCATCACTGAAATGGCCGTTGCCGCCGCCCCAGCCAAGGACTATGTCGCTCACCTCGTGGATAGCCACGAAACCGTAGTCGCCACGGCATACACCGTCCGCGAAGCTGCAGAAGCCGCGTCCGATCTCGAAACGCAAGACATCGTCATCAAACGCATCCAAACCCACCAAAAAACGCTCTGGATGCTCCGCAGCTTCCTCAAAAATCTCTAATCAAACTCCCGTTGTCAAAAGCCCCGGCTGGTTTGCCCCAGCCGGGGCTTTTTGTTTGCGCGAATCAGAAAAAATGACTTGCGATTAATCATGAACGCATTCATATATCTCAATATGTTCATGCGTTTGTTTCAAATTGGGTTGTTGGGGTTGATTTTTCAGGTCGCCGGGGTGCACGCGCAGACGGTTGTAGGGTCGCTGGATGATATCACATATTGGGTGGGAACTGGCAGCAATCGGGCGGGATTGGTGATCGATTGGAATGACGCTACGGCGCGCGAGAGTTTTGCGTGGGGGTATCGGTGGGATGGATCGGCGTCCGGAGCGGATATGTTGTTTGCCATCGCAGCGGCGGACGCCGAACTGAGTTTCACAAACGGGGGCACCCAGAGCTCCAACTTTTTTCTTACTTCGGTGCTGTATTTTGATGGCACGACCGCGCACAGCGGGGTGACTCCGCCCTCGTTCAGTGAGTATTGGTCCTATTTCGGCGTTGGAGGAACGGCTGGTGGGACATTTGCGCCGGATACGTTTGACCCGGTCACGGGCGGCGGGAACCTGCTGCCGACCCCATCGGGCTGGGTTTCGTTGCCGACGGGCGCGTCCTTTCAATCATTTGGCGCTCCCGGTCGGTTGCTGGCGGACGGCGCGTGGGACGCGTGGGTTTTTGGGGAGTTTGGAACATTGCCCGCGAACACCGTGTTTGCCGCAGTTCCGGAGCCGGGGACCAGCGTGCTGATCGCAATTTCGGTCATCGGCGGTATCTGCTGGTGCCTGCGGAGGCGGGCGAATAATCTAACCCGATGCGCCTAATTCGAAGTCATGCGGCATTCACTGTGATCGAAGTCACGGTCGCAGTCTTTTTAGTGCTGTTATTGACCACGCTCATTGCGCAGGCGGGATGGAAGGTTTACGAAAGTTCATCATTGGCCGTCTCAGCAAACAATATCCGGCAACTCAGCGCAGGCGCAGCACACTACCTCACCGAAAACGACTACCGGTATTGGAAATTTCGCGTCGATGAGCCGGAGGGGACGCGGTTTTGGTTCGGATTTGAGAGCTCCGACAGCCTGGCACGTCCCGAGGGAAAGCGCACATTTGATCCGGATCGCGGAGCGTTAGCGGGATATGTGCCATCGGCGCTTCGCCCGGATCCAAGCTTTGCGCTGCACGGAGGAGCGTTCAAACCAAAATATGCGGCCGGATATCTGGCCATCGGCTACAACGGAGTTTTAGGCGGCGGATTTGGAAAAAAGGCACCCAAATCGTATTGGGAACTAAGCCAACCGTCGCGCGTTGTGGTATTCGCCACCAGCGCGCAGGTGAATACATTTCAGAGGCCCGCGTCGCCGACGAAGCCAATGATCGAAGAGTTTTACCTCATCGATGAGCGCGAACGCACGGTGCATTTCCGACACGGGGATCAAGCGATGGTCGCGTTTGCAGATGGATCATGTGGGTTTTTGCCCATGGAGCCCAGCACGCGCGACAAACGGTTTAAAAAAAGCCTGATCGGAAGGTTTGCTCCAGTCGGAAGCACCAAGTATCTCGAATAAGCCGCCAAAACGAAGAATAAGAACACACACCCAGTCACCACCATGAAATCCACATCCCGTCCGAACCGCATCGCATCCGCCCTATCGCTACCAAACTCTCCCGGATGGTTGGGCATCGCCGTCGCGTTGCTTGTGTTTGCGTCGGCATTTCGGGTGATTCGGGTGATTGCGCTTCCGGAGTTACCAAATTTTGCACCGGTCATGGCAATCGCGTTTTGCGGCGCGTGGTTTTTACCCGGCATGCTGGCCATGCTGCTTCCGATGCTGATTCTGGTCGTGTCGGATATTGCGCTGAGTGCTTTTTACGGTGTGTTCCATCCGGGCTTCGGCGACTTGGTGCGGTATGCATGCTACGCGGCAGCCGCAGGCATGGGCATTGCATTGCGCCGAGGCGGTGCGGGACCGTTCGGATTTATTGGCGGCATCCTCGCCTCGGCCATCGGGTTTTACCTCGTCACAAATACCGCAGCCTGGCTCGGAAATGCGGCATACGCGCAGACGTTGGCTGGATGGGTCCAATCGCTGACGGTTGGACTGCCAGGCTACCCTTCAACATGGACATTTTTCCGGAATTCGTTGGTGAGCGATTTGCTTTTCGCGGCCGTGTTTGTTTCGGCGGCTTGCATGTCACGGCATCCGCAGAAAACGCCCGTGACCGCATAACGCCACGCGCCGACCTACGAACGCTGACAGACAAACTTCATCGCATCGCCAAGCCAGAGTCGCCAAGAACCTTCGCCATGGACGCCACCCTTCATCTGCACGATTTTAAAATCGCGCCCGTCGAGCCATCCCTGCTCGCGAAGGATGCTGCCCAGCTCATGATGATACGGCTCGTAACACTCGTCGATCCCCTCGCTGCCGTAGCCAAAATACATCCGCGACGCATCCGGCAAATGCTGCATCTCTTGCAGCCGGAGCAATGTGGGACACTGGCTGGGAAGATGCTCCGCCGTGTCCTCAAACGAAGTGGAAAAACATATGGCCTTGCTGAAAACGTCGGGATGTCTCCACAGCGTTTCGGCTGCATTCAATCCGCCAAGCCCTGCCCCGGCGATCGTGCGGGCCAATCGATCCGACAGCGTGCGATACCGGCTGTCGATGTATCCAACAAGCTCGGAGGCTGCAAAATCGGAAAATCCACGCCCGCCGTAGTCCATCGACAAATCCAACTCCCGAGCCGACCGACCGTCCTCACCATGCCCCTCGGGATGTCGAACGCCCACCACGATGGTCGGAGGCACCACGCCGTCGCGGGTCAACATCCGGCACCATTCATCGGCCGCCCAGTCGATGCCGCTGATCGGACTCGATACCGGATCAAACACATTGTCACCGTCGAAAAGATACAAGACCGGAAACCGCTGACCGGGGCGCTGCGCATACTCGGGCGGCAACCATACGAACAATTCGCGCGCGCTCGCAAGTCGCTCCGACCAGACGCGATCCGTCGTGAGACGCCCCGCGTAGCGGTCTTTCCAATCGGGAATGGTCTTTCGGATCGTCGCGTCGAGCCACGCCGTGAAGTCCGCATTCTCGGGAGTATGGCCCCATGCATCCACCGCCTCACGTTCCCAAGAACCGCGTGTGATTTTATACTCAAACCGGACGCCCATCGGGACGTCGATCGTCCCGACGTGATACGGCGGCTCCCAGCGAAGCGCCAGCGCGCTGCCCGGATGCCAATTCCCAAGCTCAGAAATGCCACCGGTGATGAATACCGGCTCGTTGGGCGATTCGATCGGGGGAATAATCTCGAAACGGATACGACTCATAAACTCGTATAACTCATACACCGAAAGCATTTATTTTCTTCACGAAAATCTCACGACCAAATTCACAATGATCGCATCCCGCACGCAGCTCCTCCACGACCTCCTCAAAGAACGCATCCTCATTCTCGACGGAGCGATGGGCACCATGGTCCAGCAGTATAAACTCACCGAGGCCGATTACCGGGGCGAGCGATTCGCGAACTGGCCATCCGACGTGAAAGGAAATAACGACCTCCTCGTGCTCTCCAAGCCGGAAGTCATTCGTGAGATTCACGACAAATACATCGCCGCAGGTGCTGACATCATCGAGACCAATACCTTCAGCGGCACGACGATTGCGATGGCGGACTACGGCATGGAGGAGCTTGTCCCGGAACTGAACCGGGAAGCCGCCCGCCTCGCCCGCGAGGCCGCCGACGCCTGCACAGACCGCCCTATTTTTGTGGCAGGGGCGATCGGACCACTCAACCGGACGCTGTCGATTTCGCGCGATGTCAATGACCCCGGCGCGCGTGACGTGACATTTGAGCAAGTCGTCGCGGCGTATCGGGACCAAATCGAAAACCTCGTCGCGGGTGGCGTCGATATCCTGCTCATCGAAACGATTTTCGACACCCTGAACGCGAAGGCTGCAATTTATGCGGTCAGCAAGTTTTTCGAAGACACCGGCACATCACTCCCGGTCATGATCTCCGGCACGATCACCGATCTGTCGGGACGCACGTTGACCGGGCAAACCGGCGAGGCATTTTTGAATTCGATCTCGCATTTCCCGATCCTGAGCGTTGGGCTGAACTGCGCGCTCGGGCCCAAGGAAATGCGCCCGTATATCGAAGAGCTTTCAACGATTGCTCCATTCTACGTGAGCACGTATCCGAATGCCGGCCTTCCCGACCCGCTATCACCCACCGGATTCCCGGAAACTCCGGAGTCGCTCGCGCCGCAGCTTCGCGATTGGGCGGAGCAAGGGTGGCTTAACATCATCGGCGGATGCTGTGGCACCACGCCGCCGCATATCGCCGCCATCGCCCAAGCCGTCAAGGGGCTTCCTCCCCGCAATATCCCGGCCCGCACGCGCACGCTGCGCCTGAGCGGACTCGAACCATTCACCGCACGCCCGGAGATCCCATTTATCAATGTGGGCGAGCGCACCAATGTCACGGGCTCTCCGAAATTCGCAAAGCTCATCCTCGCGGGCAACTACGATGAAGCACTCGCCGTGGCCCGCCAGCAGGTCGAGGCCGGCGCCCAGATCATCGACATTAACATGGATGAAGGCATGCTGGACGGTTCCGCCGCGATGACCCGGTTCTGCAATCTGGTCACCGCTGAGCCTGATATTTCGCGAGTCCCAATCATGGTCGATTCCTCAAAATGGGAGGTCATCGAAGCGGGCCTGCGATGCCTGCAAGGGAAGTGCATCGTCAACTCGATCAGCCTCAAAGAGGGCGAAGAAAAGTTCCGCGCCGCCGCGCGCGAGGTGATGCGATACGGCGCAGCGACAATCGTGATGGCATTTGACGAGCAAGGACAGGCCGACAGCTACGAGCGCAAAATCGAAATCTGCGGCCGCGCCTACCGCATCCTAACCGAGGAGGTTGGGTTGCCGCCGGAGGATATCATTTTCGATCCGAACATCCTGACGGTCGCCACCGGCATCGAGGAACATAACGACTACGCGGTTGCATTTATCGAAGCGACCCGATGGATCAAACAGAACCTGCCGTATGCCCGGGTGAGCGGCGGCATCAGCAACATCTCATTTTCCTTCCGCGGAAACAACACGGTGCGCGAAGCGATGCACGCCGCGTTTTTGTATCATGCCATCCAAGCCGGACTCGACATGGGCATCGTCAATGCGGGCCAACTCGCCGTCTATGCCGAAATCCCACCGGATTTGCTCGAGCGCGTCGAAGACGTCCTGCTCAATCGCCGTGCAGACGCCACCGAGCGACTGGTCACGCTCGCCGATGAAATCAAGGCCGGATCGACCGGAGCCAAAGCCGGAGTGGCGGCAGGCGCGGACCTGTCATGGCGCGAAGCCCCCGTGGAAGAGCGCCTCAAACACGCGCTGATCAAGGGAATCGTCGAGTTTGTCGATACTGACACCGAAGAAGCCCGACTGAAATACTCCAAACCCCTGGAAGTAATCGAAGGGCCGTTGATGGATGGGATGAAGGTCGTCGGCGACCTCTTTGGAGCAGGCAAGATGTTCCTGCCGCAGGTGGTGAAAAGTGCGCGCGTAATGAAGCGGTCCGTTGCATGGCTCATGCCATACATGGAGGAGGAGCGTGCGGCGAACCCGGGCCAGAGAGCCCAAGGGAAAATCCTCATGGCCACCGTGAAAGGAGACGTTCACGACATCGGCAAAAACATCGTCGGTGTGGTTTTGGCCTGCAACAACTACGAGGTCATCGATCTCGGCGTGATGGTTCCATGCGAAAAAATCTTGGCCGCCGCGCGTGAGAAAAATGTCGATATCATCGGACTCAGCGGACTGATCACCCCATCCCTCGATGAAATGATCCACGTCGCAAAAGAAATGACGCGCGAAGGATTTGAAATCCCACTCATGATCGGTGGGGCCACGACCAGCAGGGCCCACACGGCCGTGAAAATTGAGCAATTCTATCCGCACGGCGTCGTTCACGTGCTGGACGCCAGTCGCAGCGTGAACGTCGCAAGCGCACTCCTGAGCGACGACCAAAAACCCGCGTTCATGGAATCGCTAAAGACGGACTACGAAACCCTTCGGGTCGAACACGCAGCGCGCACAACATCGCGCACACTACTGCCGATGGATGAGGCCCGCAGCCGCGCCTACACCACCGACTGGTCAAGCGCGGAGATCGCCGTGCCTGCGAAGCTGGGCGTCACGATTCACGACAACTTCCCGTTGGATGAGCTCGTGGAGTATTTCGATTGGTCTCCGTTTTTCCATGCGTGGGAGCTGCGCGGACGGTATCCCGCGATTTTTGAGGACCCGACTATCGGCACTGAAGCGCGTTCGTTGTTCGACGATGCGCAGGTATTGTTGAAACGGATTGTGGATGAAAAGCTATTCCGCGCGCGTGCCGTGACGGCGTTCTGGCCAGCCAATCGGGTCGGTGACGATATCGAACTCTACACCAGTGCGGATCGCTCAGCGGTTTTGTCCAAACTCCATTGTTTGCGTCAGCAGGCGGATAAGCCGAAAGGCCAGCCGAACTTCTCACTGGCGGACTTTGTTGCTCCGAAAGAATCCGGACGCGTGGATTACGTGGGCGGATTTGCCTGCACCGCCGGTCCGGAAGTCCACGATCTCGCCCGCCACTTCGAGGAAAATCACGACGACTACTCCGCCCTCATCGTCAAGGCACTCGGGGATCGATTTGCCGAAGCATTCGCAGAACGACTCCACAAATGGGCGCGCGATCAATGGGGATTTGGCCTCACAGAAAACCTCACCAGCGAGGAAGTCATCCGCGAGAAATACCGTGGCATCCGCCCCGCACCCGGCTACCCGGCCTGCCCGGACCACACCGAAAAATGGGAGCTTTTCAGGCTGCTCGATGCCACCAATCACACCGGTATCAGCCTCACCGAAAGCCTCGCGATGTTCCCCGCCAGCTCGGTGAGCGGATTGTACTTCGCGCATCCCGAAGCAAAATACTTTGCGGTTGGAAAACTGGATCGTGACCAAGTCACCGACTACGCCACGCGAAAAGATATGGAGCCCTCCGAGGCAGAACGCTGGCTGCGCCCATATCTGAACTACGACCCCGACAGCGTGCTAACAAAACCTTGTCTGCCGGGCGCAAAAGTGGAATCGATTCTCTAAGCCTATGCCTGACGCTCAAGCGCGACCCCCGATGTTCACCTGCCACACGTGCAGCGCTGGCATTTTGGATCGTGCCCTTGAGCCCGGCGACGAATTGCACTGCACACGGTGCGGCGAGGTTCTCAAGCGCGGCTCCCATTTCACGTCGCTGCATCCCGCATGGGCGTTATCAACGACCGGGATGATTCTTTTGGTTTTGGCAAATGTCTATCCGGTGATGGTCTTTGATGTCGCCGGCTACACGCAATCCAACCTCATCATCACCGGTGTCTTTGGGCTGGCCGGACAAGGATTCAAGGCCGTCGCAGCGTTGGTGCTTTTTTGTGCCATCGCGGCCCCTGCACTCTACCTTGCAGCCGTCTGGTATGTGGCGGCGTCGTGCTGCATCGGGAAACGCTGGCCCATCGTCGAGCGCGTTGCACACTTCGCAGAACGCATTCTGCCGTGGAGCCTCGTGCCAGTGTTTGCCATCTCGTGTTTTGTCGCAGTGGTGAAGCTCGACATGCTAGGCACCGTAACCTGGGAAGTGGGCATCGTATGGATCATCCTGCTCTCGGTCTGCTGCGTCTTTGTGAATCGCGCCTTTGATAAAAACTTCGTCGAAGAGCAACTCAGCGTATTGCGATGACCGACGCCACCCGAGTCGATCTTGCGCGCGCGCTCGTGGTGTCGGGACTCATCCTCTACATCCCGGCGAATGTGCTTCCAGTCATGACGATGACCGTGACCGGAGAGGTTGAACCACTCACGGTGCTCGGCGGGGTGCAGGAGCTTTATGATTCCGGCCTCTGGCCTGTGGCTGCAGTGGTTTTCCTTGCCAGCCTTGTGGTTCCATTCATGAAGCTGGCTTGTATGTCATGGATTCTTTTGCTCGACGGCACGGGCGCTCACCCGCGCCAACGTACCGCGACATTCCGAGTGCTTCACCAGATCGGCACTTGGTCGATGATCGATATCTTCCTGCTCGCCGTCCTGACAGCCGTAGGGCAACTCGGCGCGCTGGCCAGCGTTCGGGCCGAAATGGGCGGCGTGTTTTTCTCGGCCGTGCTGCTTTGCACGTTGTTCGCTGCCGATGTTTACCATCCACGCTTGATCTGGCGCGCAGTGGATGTAAAAAACCTCTGAATGACTCCGGAGACCGAATCCCACACCGAACCCACCGATCACGGCACGGTGAAGCGTTCGCGCCGTGCGCGGGTTTCCTTCGCGTGGATTTTTCCGCTGCTTGCTGCGTCGGCGGCCGCTTGGTTGTTGTGGAGCAACTGGAAGGCGAAGGGGCCTGAAATCGAAATCAATTTTAAGGACGCACCGGGGATCGCCGCCGGGAAATCGCTCCTCGTCTATCGCGGCGTGACGTCGGGAAAAGTCACCGCTGTGCGTCTCAATCCAGAGTTAAACGGTGTGATTGTAACCGTGCGCTTGAATGCGTTTGCTGCCGGGCTTGCACGTGCGGAAACCGTCTTTTGGATCGATCAGCCGGTCATCTCACTGAGCCAGATCACCGGTATCGAATCGATCATCCAAGGCAACTCGATCCATGCACGAATAGGCGGAGGAGACTTCGCCACGACCTTTATCGGAAACGAAGAAGCGCCCATCGCTCCGCTGGATCGCCCGGCGCTAACCTTCAAACTGCAAGCGCCCGAGATTCCTTTCCTCGAACGCGGCACGCCCGTCTATCACCGCGGCGTCGCGGTTGGGGCTGTGCGCGACAAAGTCCTTGGGGAGAATGGTAAAACAACGCTCGAAGTATCCATCGATTACGATCACAAGGACTTCGTTCGGACGAGTTCGAAGTTCTGGATTCTACCATCGACATCACTCAAAATCAGCACGACCGGCATCCAAATCGATATGGCCGGCCTGAATGCACTCGTGCAGGGCGGAATTGCATTCGACGAATTCGGAACCTCGGGAGAGGTCATCGAGGACGGACACCAGTTTGACCTCGCGAACGATGAGTTCGCCGCCCGAGCAGCGGGCTCACCCATCGAGGTTGTGTTCGACGATGGCCAAGGGCTGGTGTCCGGTTCCACTCGTGTCACCTACCTTGGACAGCCGATCGGATTGGTTCGCGATGTGCGTCTGGACGAAGCCGCTCAAACCGTTATCACGAGCGTGGCATTTGATCCCAGCTACGCCCACCTCGCTCGAGCCGATACGATTTTCACTCTCGTCCGTCCAAGCATCTCGCTATCAGGTGTGAGCGGTCTCGAAACGCTCATAACCGGTCCTTACATTGCCGTGAAACCCGGCACCGCAGAGTCGCAGGCAACTCAGTTTGTCGGCCGCTCAGTCAGCGATGATGAATGGAATAAAGCCGCATCAGAAAGCGAAGGCCTGGAGGTTACAATCACCGCGGAGCAACTCCCCTCGATTTCAGCCGGCGCACCAGTTTACTATCGTGGGTTATTGGCAGGATCGGTTCTGCAAACAGAGTTGAGCGGAGAAAATGTGCCGTCGATGCGTGTGGTCATTCATCGCGAGTTCCGGGCCGCGCTGCGCGCAAACTCTAGATTCTGGCGTGTTCCCGCCACCTCCATCAGTGCAGGGCCCGGCGTTTTGGATGTTCAAGTGCAGGGGTTGGCCGCATTGATTCAGGGCGGCATCGCATTCGATGTTTTTGATGCGTCACCGGGCGCAGCCGCGACCAGCGCAACAAGCTTCCCGCTTTTCGCAAACGAACAAATTGTGGCGTTGGTGTCGCCACCGATTCGCATCCAATTCAAAAACGGACGCGGATTGCTGGCCGGGAAAAGCGAACTGCGATACCTCGGCGTCCCGATTGGACTGGTCGAGCAAGTGATCACCAAAAAGGGCTCTTTGGAGGTGATCGCGCGTTTTCGTGCGGGGTATGATTTTATCCGCCGCAGCGGGGCCACTTTTGGCGTCGTACAAGCAGCCATCTCGCTGAAGGGCATCACCGGCATCGAGACTCTGGTAAGTGGTGTATACATCGATTGCGTGCCTGGCACAGGCACGGAATTCTCAGACGCATTCGTTGGCTTGGAGACAGCGGACCCACAGGTCCTTGAAAGAGCAGGGATGGAGATCTTTATCTCCGCACCGAAGACCATGGTGCTCCCGGGTGCGCAGATTGTCTATCGCGATACCCAGGTGGGCGAGGTCACTGACAAAGCTCTCACCGCAGACGGGTCGCAGGTGCTTCTGACGGTGCGCATCGATAAGGATTACGAACACTTGGTCCGCGAGAATTCACGATTCTGGGATGCGAGCGCGATCGAGGCATCGCTGGGATTTATCAAACTCAAGATCCCCACTGGCACGATTGCGGGGCCGGCAGGGCGAGTTGCATTCGTGACACCCGGAGAGCCAGGACCCCCGGCTCGCGCCGGGTCGATTTTTGCGCTATTCCCGAAATCTCAGCAGAAGGCCAAATAGGGCAAATGTCAGCGTGTCTTGTTCCGGTTGTAGTTCACGCGCCCAACTGACGCTCAATAACATCAGCCAGAACCAACACACCGCACTCTAAATCAGCGGGCGCAACATATTCATCCGGACGGTGACTCCATCCATTCCGGCACGGCACAAAGAGCATGGCAGTCGGGCAAACCCGCGCCATGAACAAGCTGTCGTGATACGCGCGGCTAATCATCCGTCGGTGTGAGAACCCTCGCGCTTCGGCCTCGATTGCTGCAACGAGCTCCGATGCGCAAATGGCGGGGGGATCGGAGTTGATCGTTTCCCAATCGATCCGAACACCGCGCTGCTCCGCAATTTCTGCGGTGGCCTGCCGGATGTGACGCTCCGCTTCATTTCTCGCCTCGATATCCGTGTCACGGAGGTCGATTTCCAATTTGGCGCGGCAAGGCACGCTGTTGATCGCGCCCGGTTCGATAGAAAACACGCCGGTGGTTCCAACCGTGTCCGGCGAGCGCGTTGCCAGCACCGCCGCTTCAACGGCCAACGCCAACTCTGCGCCAGCCAATCCCGCATCGTGGCGGTCGGGTATTAACACAGCCCCGGCGTGCCCACCTTCTCCAATCATCTTGACCCGAAACGCAGCCGGGGCGGCAATTTTTTCAACCGCGCCAATCGAAACCCCATCCCGTTCGAGCAGCGGGCCTTGTTCGATGTGGAGTTCCAAAAATCCAGAATACGCACCCTCGCCAAGACAAACGGTTTCCAGCGCGCCCGCGAACCCGGCCAGCGAACGAAACTCACGCAGCATCGTGCCGTCCAAATCCTTGAGACCATCGGCTACCGCCGGATCCAACGCACCGCCCATCAGTCGGCTTCCCAAACATCCAAGTCCGAATCGCGTCGGTTCCTCGGCGGTGAACATGATGATGTCCAGCGACCGGCGCGGATGGAAACCTCGCGCGTGTAGAGCGCGCACGGCCTCGACTGCGCCAAGAACACCGATGACTCCATCAAACTTCCCGGCATTGGGGATCGCGTCGATGTGGGATCCCGTAGCGAAGGGCACCAGCGTGGGATCGCTTCCCTCCCAGCGGGCAAAAACATTTCCGACGGCGTCTTCGCGGACTTGCAGCTCCGCAGCGGCGAAAACGCCCTTCAGCCAACTCCGCGCAGCGCGGTCTTCTTCAGAAAACAAGACGCGCGTGACGGCGGGAGCCGGGTGCGACGAAAACCCGGCCAGCGTGTCAATTTCCGCGCAGAGTCGATCGATTTGAATCATCCCATCGGATTCCGGTTGATGTCTTTGTAATACAAATATGTCGCCGGAGATTTGCCCACCGCCGCGAACCACTGCGGGCAATACGGTGCCATCCAAATCGCATCTCCCGCAGCCACCGGATGCCAATCGTTATCGAGACGGTAAATGCCTTCGCCTTCGAGCATGATCAGCCCGTGTTCCATCACATGGGTTTCGACAAACGGGAGGCGCGCGCCGGGTTGAAACGTAAAGAGATTCACCGCCATGTCGAACATGAGGGATTCAGGCAGCAAGGTTTTGAGCATCGCATCGGGATCTCCCATGAACGCCTGGCCCTGGATTTCATCGGCATTTCCGAAGACCGGTGAGGGTTCGCCGACTAGCTCGTCTTCGTCGAAGAACTTTTGAAAAATCGTGAGTCGGGTGCCGGGCTCCGGACGCTCGACTTCCCAATCGACCCCGGCTGGCAGGAATGCGAACCCGCCTGCTTCGAGCGCCTCGGCATGGTCTTCGATTTCCACGACACAGTCGCCCTCCATCACATAGATAAAAGATTCGACATCCTCGGATTGATATTGGATGCCGCCCTCTTCGCCAAACGTGACGAGGAGCTGCGTGAGATTTGCACCCATGGCGGGAGAAATGAGGATGTTTACCATCGACCCCTCGAATCCGGCCATCGTGCTCGGGACATGACCGTCCGGCGCAATCAATGCGTATCGCTCGGTTACTCGCGTGCGGGTCATGCCATGGGATAAGATAATCATACGTTCCGTGTTAAAAACTTCGCGGAGCCGGGTGGCAAGCCTTGAGAACCATCAGCCGCCCAATTCCCGCGCAGAAAATGCCCGCGCACTTGCAATCCAAGCGACATGCCGACATACGGAGATGTCTTGTGGCGATAGAGCAACTGGTCGGTTGAGATGATTTCCGGGTTGCAATGTCCGAGGATCACAAGGTCTGCATCGAGGCCGGGTTGCAGCGCGCCTTTGCGATCTGCGAGGCCCCATCGGCGGGCAGGGTTGGTGGATGCTGCCGACCAGACGGTTCCGAGCCCCGCCTCGCCGTGAAGTTCCAATGCCTTCTGCGCGAGGAGCAGGAGCCCGTGTTGGCATCCCATGATGCCTCCCCATGCTTCGCGAAACGTGCGGCCGGTCTTGAGCGACTCCGGCGCGGGCGAATGATCCGACCCCACGCTGTCCGCTTCCCCATTAAAGACCATGGCGGCAAGCGCGTCTCGGCAATCGGATTCCCGCAGCGGTGGCGCACACTTTGCGATGGCGTCATGCGTGTCCGTGGCTGTCACGTCCAGCAATGCGTGATGATAGCAAACCTCCACCGTCGCGTTGATGCCTTGGGATTTCGCTTTGTGCACGAGGTGAAGCACCTCGGGGCAGCTGGCATGAACGATGTGAACCGCGCAGCCGGATTCACCGGCGAGTTCGAGGGCCACGGTCGCAGCGACCACCTCGGCTTCGCGCGGGCGGGAGGCCAAAAATGCACGCGCATCGGAACCTTGCAACCATGCGAGATCGCCAGCACGTCGCACGGTTTCAGCGTCCTCCGCGTGCACCGCTACCGGCAGCCCAAGCTTCGCGGCGATGTGCATGCCGCGCCGGAGCGTCTCAGCATCGACTCCTGGAAAGTCATCGATTCCGCTCTCAATCATGAACGCCTTGAACCCGACCACTCCACAATCAGCGAGGTCTGCCAGCGATTCGGCATTGCCCGGAATGATCCCGCCCCACAAGGCAAAATCCAGGCAGCTATTGGCCTCGCCGGCCCGCCGTTTTTCCTCGAACGATGCGCGATCAATCGTGGGAGGTGAGGCATTGAGCGGCATGTCGATAAAGCACGTGCCACCCCCGGCTGCCAGCGCGCGCGAACCAGTTTCAAAGCCCTCCCAATCCACGCGACCCGGCTCGTTGAAATGCACATGGGCATCGACCGCACCGGGGAGCACCCACTGCCCGGTGGCGTCCACCACCTCGGCGACACCAGCACCCACGCGAGGCCCGACGGATTGGATTTTTCCGTCCGCAATGACAATGTCCGCTTCGATAAAACCGTGTTCAGAAAGCACACGCCCTCCGCACACTGCGGTCACATGGTTGGGATCTCTCATAAAACCTGATCCTCCAAAAATCGGCTTAGCGCATCCAGCGCGATGGCCACATCCTCGGGTGTGGAAAACTCATCCGGATGGTGACTCAATCCGTCCCGGCACCGGACAAAGAGCAGGGCGGATGGCGTGACCGATGCCATGACTGCAACGTCGTGCCCGGCTCCACTGACAAGGCGGGGGCAAGTGCCGCCTTGGCAAGCCTCGACCGCGCGCGCGAGGTGATGTGTCAACGCGTCGTCACACGAAACGGCGGATTGAACCATCGGGAACTCGATCCGGCACGTGAGATTGCGGGCCGCCAGCACGGTCTCGATTTCACGAAACGCATCGCTACAAAACGCAGTCCGCGTGTCATCCACCGCGTGCCGCACATCGACCGGAAATTCGACATGCCCGGCGATCACGTTTCCAGCGCCGTCGCGGACTGATAGGTCACCCACTGTGGCCACGAGACCGGGCACGGATTGAGCACGTTTTTCAATGAGGAGGACACACTCGGCGGCACCGGCGAGCGCGTCGCGGCGCATCGGCATTGGCGTTGTTCCGGCGTGTCCGGATTGCCCATCGACAATCACCCGGGCCCGCGTCTGCCCTGCGATGGCCGTCGCCACGCCGAGTGCCAATCCAGAGTTTTCAAGCACCGGACCTTGTTCGATATGGACTTCGATGTAGCCAGCCAACGTGTGACGGGGCGGCGGCAAAGGAAACTCGGGATGATGTGCGTGCATCGCTTCCGCAAGGCTGATGTCTGCCGCATCCCGGACCTCGCGCTCGCCCGCATGCAACGTGCCTGCGTAGAATTTGCTTCCCAAATAGGTTGATCCAAACCGCACCCCTTCTTCGTCGGAAAATGCGACCACTTCGAGGTGCATGCGCATCGGGCGGCTGAGCGTCGCGATGTGGTGCGCCGCCAACACGCCCAGCACCACGCCGAGCGCACCATCAAACCGCCCTGCATTGCGCACCGTGTCGAGATGTGAACCGCACACCAGCACGGGCGCATCGGGATCGTCCGCAGCCAATCGCCCAATGAGATTTCCGGCGGCATCTTCGAAAACATGCATCCCTGCGTCGCGCATCCAAAGCGCCACCTGACGTTTTGCGATGGCGTGTGCCGGTGACAGAAACGTCCGCGTCAGGCCGGTGTCGTCATCCGAAATGGCCGCCAAGGCATCGAGATACTGCCACGCATTTTCACCATCGGCAGTCATTGCCATCAGCTCCCGCGATACGTGCTATACGACCACGGCGTGCAAAGCAGCGGCACATGATATCCGGCCGCCGGGTCGATGATCGAAAACCGGACCGGCACGATATTCAGGAATCGGCTATCACCACCAAAATACTCGCCAACGAAAAATTGCAGCTCGTATTCGCCTACCGCCACCTCGTCGCCGGTCAGCAGCGGTGCATCCGTGCGGCCGTCCGCATTCGTCACCACATCCCGCAGCAATGTGCCAGCGGGATGGGAAAATAGCTGGATGCGCATCCCGGCGGCCGGACGCCCGGATGCCGTATCCAAAACATGCGTCGAAAGTTTTGCCATCATGCTTCGATCAAATCCAGAATCCGCCAGTTTGCAATCCTGCGGATTTGTTCCAGCGCCGCCGACACCTCCACGTCGCGCGAGTGCGTGAGCCGCACATGGAACGCGGCGAGAATTTCCTGCTTCGTAAAATCCCGCACGCAGATGATGAATGGAAACCCGAACTGCTCGCGGTAGCCTTCATTCAGCGCGTCGAACGTGTCACGTTCGGCAGCGGTGAGCGCGTCAAGGCCCGCCGAGGCTTGCTCAGACGTGGATTCCGTAGTTAGCAACCGGGCCCGCGCCAATTTCCCTGCGAGGTCCGGATGCGCAGAAATGAGGGACATCTTTTCTTCGTCCGATGCTGATATCACACACTGCCACATGGCATCGCAGAGCGCCTCTACGTCTCGAAATGGCCGCATAGCGCAGGACCGCTCGGCGACCCACGGCGAATGCTCCCACACGCCGCCGAGGGTAACTACAAATGCCTCCGGATCGCAGGTGTTCAGCTCGGACAAATTCATTCCGGAGATATGGTAAGCAAATTCCCTGCCTGATTATAGAATATTCCTGACATCATCAGCTATGAAAGCGATTCATCGACCGCATCTCGTGCTTGCAGCGATCGCCGTTTGGGTGTTTGGATTTTCTCATCTGCGCGCCGAGAGCGAGCCGACGCCCCCGCCGACTTCCGAGGCAACACCTGCGGAGAATTGGAAACCCACCTGGCCGAAGCTGAAGGAATTCGATTCCTATCCTGCCGCGATTCAGGATGTCGTCCGCATGGCATTTGAAATGCACGACCTTGGTTTGGGTTACGAATACGGATCGGCGGACCCGGTCAATGGCGGCATGGATTGCTCGGGATCGGTGTATTATGTGCTGCAAATGCTCGGATGGAAAAACGTGCCGCGTCCGTCCGATGGGATTTACCGATGGGTGTGGGAGGCTGGAACATTCACTGCGGTGAATGGCACGACGTTCGACAGCTACGAGTGGAAAAATCTCAAACCGGGCGATCTCCTTTTTTGGGTGGGAACGTACCACGTCGATGCCAAACGGGACCCGCCGATTTCGCATGTGATGATTTATCTCGGAAAAAATGCAGAATCCGGCGAGAGAATCATCTACGGTGCCAGCGAGGGCCGTCGCTACCAAGGCGAGCGCCGATCCGGCGTGGGGTTATTTGATTTTGATCTGCCGCCTCCGCATACCGCTGGAGAAGCGGGGTCGCATTTTATTGGATACTCGCCGATTCCGCAGCCACACGCGACGCGCTGAGATCGTGCGCCCCCGCCGACAATTTTTCTGTGCGACACGCACACGCACGGACAATATCGACGGTGCTATGCGAATTCTTTCCGGTATCCAACCTTCGGGCAAACTGCATCTTGGCAATTACTTCGGGATGATGCGCCCGGCTATTCAGCTCCAGGACGAGGGCGAAGCGCTGTATTTTATTGCGGATTTGCACGCGCTGACCACTGTGCATGATCCGGCGGCGTTGCGCGATCATAGCCGGAATCTGGCGATTGACTTTCTTGCGTGCGGCCTCGATCCCGCCAAAGCCTGTTTTTTCCGTCAGTCAGCGATCCCGGCGATCACGGAGTTGGCCTGGATTTTGAGCACGGTCACGCCGATGGGGCTGCTTGAGCGGTGTCATTCGTTTAAAGACAAGACGGCGCGTGGGCTCGCGGCCTCGCATGGGTTGTTTGCCTATCCTGTTCTGATGGCAGCCGATATCCTGATCTACGACAGCGATCTTGTTCCAGTCGGCAAGGACCAAAAACAACACCTCGAAGTGACCCGCGACATCGCCGTGAAGATCAATGAACTTTACGGACCCGTCCTCAAACTGCCGGAGCCCAGCATACGCGAGGAATCCGCCGCCGTGCCCGGACTCGACGGCGCAAAAATGAGCAAGAGCTACGGGAATACGATCGAAATCTTCGAGGAAGAAAAGGCGCTGAAGAAGAAAGTCATGGGCATCCCGACCGATTCGACGCCCGTCGAATCACCCAAACCCACCGAGGGATCGACCATCCTTGCGCTTTACCAACTTGTGGCAACTCCTGCGGACTACACGGCGATGCGCACGGACTTCGAACGCGGCGGCACCGGCTACGGTGATTTCAAAAAACGTCTGCTCGGAGCGATCTGGGAGTATTTCGCGCCGATGCGTGCCAAACGGCAGGAACTTCTCGCCGATCCCAATTACGTCGATGGCGTGTTGGACGCGGGCGCAACCCGCGCCAATGCAATCGCAAACGCCGTCCTTGAGCGGGTCCGGTTGGCAGTGGGGTTGCGTTAGAGTGACGCGCCTTACTGAGGGCATATCAACCGAGCAGTTTTCGATTGTTGATTGTTGAATTTTGAATGCTGATGGGGCATACGCCGTCGCTCCCGACACTTCACCGATCAAAAATCAACAATCGGAAATCATCAATCAGAGGTGTTTGAATGGCATACGATCCGCTTGGTGGTGGGGTTGCGCTAGGCGACGCGCCTTACAGAGGGCAGGTCAAACGAGCAATCTTCGATTTCCGATTTCCGATTTCCGATTGTTGATTTTTGATCGGTGAAGTGTGAGGAGCTGCGGGCTATGCCACTTCAACAATCAACAATCAACAATCGGGAATCATCAATCAGAGGTGTTTCAACAACCTACAATCCGCTTGGCGGCATCCACTACGGTGCGTTCCGCGAGTTAACGTTTCCGCTTGCGAGGACTATCCGGGGAAGCTGCCGGAACAGATTCTGCTGAAGAAGCGTGCGCCTCCGGCTTTGGCGCTGGTGTGGGTTTCGGTGTCGGGGTCGTCCTTGGAGTAGGCGCTGGTTTCGACACTGGTGCTGGTGTCAGCGTCGGCTTTGCTTTCAGTGGCGGCCGCTTGCTTTCCAGATTAGGCTTCTCAATGACCGGGATCTTCCGCAAGACCTCGGCCTTCACCGGAACGACTCCGGCCTTGGTCATGTCGATCATTTTTGCTGCTTCCAGGCTAAGGTCCAGAATCCGCCCTTTGACAAATGGGCCGCGATTGTTGATGCGCACGATCACGGACTTTCCGTTTTTCAAATTGGTGACACGAACCATCGTATTAAATGGAAGCGACTTGTGAGCAGCCGTGATATCGGCGGCCCGGTAAATCTCACCGTTGGCGGTTTTTCGGCCAATCCAGCGGCCATAATAATACGACGCCTTCCCGGTGAGAACGCTGACCGGTTTCGGATCGTAAATCTTCGGCGGCGGTATTTGTGCCTCGGGCTTTTTGGTTGCGGCCGCCGGAGCAGCCACAATGATACTTTTAGGAGGACCGCCACAGCCTCCAAGCATGATGACTATCAAACCGGCGAGCACAGCGAGACAGCCAATCCGGCACTGTCGGTATTGAGGGAGAATCAAATCAGACATCTCAGTAAATTGGTCACCAATCCTGCATCGATCTCCGTCCCGACGCAACCTCTGACTGGTGTTGCAGAACCGCGCGGTTTGTGTCGTCATTTGGCGATCAATCTCTATCATTACGCTGTGAAAATTCTGGTGCAGTGCGCTTTGTTTATCGCCGTATTGACTTCGGCGTGGAACGCAAATGCCACGATAGTCCACGTGGTTGTTCCGGGCGAACAGGTGGGTCGGCTCGCAGCGATCTATGCAGTGAGCGCAGAGGAAATTTTAGCCGCAAACCCGCAGATCGAGCTGCCATTGGAACCCGGGGCTTCGGTTGTGATCCCGGATTCTGCGACCGCAGAGACTCCGCCCAGTGCGCTGCCTACGACCGCGACAACTCAATCAGCGCCGCCTGCGGCCACGCCCGTTCCGATTGCGGATCCGGCGCGAACGGAGCGGTCGGTTGCCGGGGCCATTCAGATTCCAGCGGCGCAAGGCATCCGATACAATGGTCGCTGGCTACCACCGGGCGAAACCGCTGCTTGGGTCATGGATTGTTCCAATACCGCGCGGTGGCTCGTTCGAGAGACTCGCGGGATCGAGATCCCGCGCACGGCGTCCAGTCAATACGATTGGCTCAAGAAGAATAAACGCCTTTGGAGAGTCCGCCCGAATGCAGCCGCTCTTCGCAAAAGGCTGAAGCCCGGCGACCTGCTTTTTTGGGAACACACGTATCGTCCAGTCCGGAAGCCGCCGGTGACCCACGTCATGGTTTACCTCGGGACCGATGCACAGGGCCGCATGCTCATGGCCGGGTCGCAGGGGTCTCGAGGGGTCGACACCTACACGTTTGACCCCACAGCAAAAATGGGAAGCTATCCATTTTTTCTATGGTTCCGGCGTGATGGCAGATTCGTCGCATATGGTCGTCCGTGAGCCGAAACGGGCAGCGGACTTGCCAGAGCGAATAGAGTGTGAATAACTTGCGAACAGTCGGCGGCTAACTCTTTGGATTATTCACATGCGCATTGTGAACAGAACGGGGGCGTAGAGCCATTATTCCATGACAATCAAAGAAATACATCAACGCCTTGCCTGTTTGGGAGCAACTCCATCCCGGTCCCTCGGACAGAACTTCCTCTTTGATCAAAACTTGGCAAAATGGATCGTCGCCCAGCTCGAAATCCAGCTCGGCGACCACGTCGTGGAAATCGGCCCTGGCCTCGGCGCACTCACGGAACTGCTCGCTGAAGTTGCCACCTCGTTGACGATAATTGAAAAAGACGACCGGCTGATTCCATGGCTCCGCGAACGCTACTCAGGCACGCACGTGGAAATCATCCACACCGATGCAGTCAGCTTTGACACAAGACACCTCCTCGGAAAAGGACCGCTACGCGTCATCGGAAATTTGCCATATTACGTTTCGACGCCCCTGATTGATCGATTTGCAAATCCGGTGCTTGCTCCAAAAAAGTTGGTCTTCACGCTCCAAAAGGAACTTGCCGATCGGCTGAACGCGAGTCCGGGCACCAAGGCATATGGTGCGATGACGCTGTGTTTAGGTCGTCGATGGGCGGTGCGATCTGTGAAAACATTGCCGCCGACGGTGTTTTTTCCCACACCCAAAGTGGACTCTGCCGTGGTAACGCTCGATCCCCGACCCGCGTCGGACGTGCCCGTGGCAGACGATCACCACTTTGACGCGCTCGTTCGCGCCGGGTTTTCCGAGCGCCGCAAACAACTCCGCAAGCTGTTGCCTGAGGTGACGCCGGAGCGATGGACGCAGTTGGCGGGTTTGCTTGGCATCCCGCATGATGTGCGCGGGGAGGCGCTGACCCGGATGCAATGGACGGCACTCGTTCAGGAACTCGCACCAAGCAGCGCTCAGAAGGCCGAGGAGATTTTTGATATTGTGGACGAATCCGACGTCGTGGTGGATGCAAAGCCACGCGGCGAGGTGCATGCGCGGGACATGCGACACCGGGCTGTTCATGTGATGCTTTTCAATCGCAACGGCGAAGTGTTCCTGCAAAAGCGCTCGATCTGGAAAGACAAAAACCCGGCGCTGTGGGACTCGTCCTCAGCCGGTCATGTGGACAGCGGCGAGGACTACGAGACCGCCGCGCATCGCGAAATGCTCGAGGAGATCGGCATCGACACTACGATCACCCCCGTCTGTAAACTCGGCTGCGGACCGGAAACGGGGTTTGAGTTTTTGCAAATCTACCACGGAGACCACGAAGGGCCGTTCACGTTTGCGCCCACCGAGGTGGAAGGCGGGAGCTATTTTCCCGTGGATCAAGTGACTCGCTGGCTGAGCACACACCCGGGTGATTTTACTCCGATTTTTCGACAAGCCTTTCCGCTTGTCATTGCCGCGCGGGCAGCCCTCGCCACGACCGACAGGCCATGACTCAAAAACATCAAAACGCGGCGAAGGCCGATTATCAGCGCCTTCGCAACCTATCGTGCGCGCAGCTGTGGTCCGACGAGGTCCCGGCATTTGACCGCGCCAATCCCCGAGAGCGGATGCAGAGGGTTTCGGTTGTCCGCGCGGTCGGTGTGGTATTTTCCGAGTCAGGCACGGCGGAGGAAAAATCCGCCGCTCGTCACTGGCTGCGCCAACTCCTCCACGATCCGGAGGAAAAAATCCGCCGCTACGCAATGACTGCGCTCCCGAAAATCGGGGCGGACGACGTGGAGGAAAACACGCTGCTCGACCTGCTGGAAAAAACCGGCTCCAGCCGCGAACGGAAAGCGCTCGGCCAAACACTCGCAAAAATCGGCGGCGAAGCCACCCTGGACCGAATCCGCCACAGCAAATCACCGGAAATCCATCGCACGATTCAGAAAGTCGAGGGCACCCTCGCACGCCTCCAAAACCCAAGTGTCATCCGCATGGACCAGACGCTGGATGATATTCGAAAAATCCGCATCCACCTGCGGTGCAAATCCGGACTCGAGGAAATGATTGCGGAGGAGCTGAAATCCCGGTTTCCGGGTGGAGGCAGGTTTCGCATCATCCGGTCCGAACCCGGACTGGTAGCCGTCGATCCGCTGGGGCCATTTCAAATTGATGACCTATTTTCTATTCGGAGTTTCGCCACGGCGGCGATTGTATTGGGCACGGCAGACTCGCCGGAAAACGAGGCCGATGCGCTCGCCACGATCATTGCCTCCGGGCACGCACAGCGGGTATTCCAAGCGTTCACGGACGGCCCGATTCGATACCGGCTTGAATTCCCAGCGCGGGGACATCAGCGCGCCCTGATACGATCAATCACGAACCGCGTGTTCGAGCTTTGTCCGGCGGTGATCAATGACTCACGCAGCGCTCCATGGCAAATTGCGGTTTATCAACGGGGTCGCCGGATTTGGGCGGAACTCTCCCCACGTCTTCGCCCGGATCCCCGGTTTTCCTATCGGCTCGACGATGTTCCCGCCGCATCGCATCCGCCGCTCGCAGCAGCCATGGCATTCCTCGCAGGCCCGCTGGATGGAGCCACGGTCTGGGATCCATTTTGCGGATCAGGCCTGGAATTGGTCGAGGCTGGCCTCCGCGGTGGGGCCTCGCAGATTATCGGGACCGACCGCAGTGAGGATGCCGTCCGCATCGCCAGTGCGAATTTTGAATCCGCGCTTCGTGGTTCCATTCCATCGCACTTCGAGATGTGCGATTTTCGCGACTATTCCGACGTCGAGGGTTTGCGCGAGGGCGGAGTGTCCGTGATCATTTCGAATCCGCCCATGGGCCGGCGGATTAAGATTCCGGATTTGCGCGGGCTCATCGCGGATTTTTTTGAAATCGCTGCGGAGGCGTTAGCTCCATCCGGCTGTCTGGTTTTTGCCAATCCGCTGCCAATGAAACCGCTCGATCGGCGACTCATCCTCGACTACCGCCACCGCGTGGACCTGGGTGGATTTGACGTCCACCTCGAAAAATACACCAAAGCGGAAGATTAAGACCCGCTCATCATGGCAGGTGCATCACCTGCTCCATGGGCCGCCATTGCTCACCAGCGGGGGTTCCGGGCAGGCGGATTTGGCAGGCATCCGTGATCGGCCACCATTTGTCGCGGGTGGTCGGATCCTTGCCGATGGAACCGAAGTCTTTTTCGGGATCCGTGCCAACGTATTCGAATGTGCTGACGAGGTAACGGCGGCCTTCGATCTCAGTGACGTAAATGTTAAAATTGGTGATGTTAGCCTTGCGGATCGCGGCGACGACCTCTGGCCAGACCCCGGCGTGGAGTTCCCGATATTGTTTTTCCTTCTTGGGATCCAGGCCCACGATGGATGAGAAATATTTTACGCCCGGAGAAGTCGCGGGAGTCGCGACCGGATTGGACGGGCCGTGAACCGGTGCAATGACGGGGAGTTGCGCTGCGTCGGGTGGGATAGCAGGTTTTGTCACGGCTGGAGTGGGGGTGGAAGATTTCGGGGTTATGCATCCGGTGAGGAGCACGAGGGGCAATACAAGAGCTATGTATTTCATTAGAGTTATCGGAAGATGGTGTAAAGGACCGCCATGCTTGCGAGGACAAGCACCGACAGAACTTTGTAATTGGCCAAGCCGGGCCAGCCGGGGGCGCGCAGCGGGTCAAGCGGGGACTTCCAGCAGACCGCGTTGGCTCGCTGCTCGGCGGTGGCGGGTTTTAGTAAGCTCACTGCGATCTGCAATACCATGCAGGCGACAAGAAGATAGAAGGCCATGAGCATGAACGGCACTTTGGCTAGAGGCTGCTCGGGGAAAAACGAGTTGAACGCAAAAACACCGGCACCGAGAGCGGAACCAAACCAAAGCGTCAGGCGCCCGGAGAGCGCGGTGGCACCAGCCCAAAAGAGTCCCAAGACGAAAACACAGGTCACGGGCGGTGCGATGTGCGCAATTGAGCGGACGCACCTTTTCGAGCCAGATAGAGAGTTAGTCTGAGACTTCGTTATTACTTACGTTGTGGGTTTGGTTTTGTCCATCTCCGGCGTAAGGAGCCCGGAGGGCGACTGGAGCCGGAGATG
>Ga0247832_1001794_pt1 | contig 35751 bp, 36 predicted proteins | sample LaCruzMarch2015__10_FD_192407 | JGI IMG/M metagenome (GOLD analysis project Ga0247832, IMG submission 192407) | Freshwater microbial communities from meromictic Lake La Cruz, Castile-La Mancha, Spain - LaCruzMarch2015_4m | ecosystem: Environmental > Aquatic > Freshwater > Lake | place: Spain... | reverse complement strand
CCTTCAGCAAAAGATCTTGCATCAAGAGATGTTGTTTCAAGATCCATGACAATTGAAATTAACGAAGGTCGAGGAGTTGGTAAAAACAAAGATCATATTTATCTTCATTTAAATCATTTAGATCCAAAAGTTTTACACGAAAGACTACCTGGAATTTCCGAGTCCGCAAAAATTTTTGCTGGCGTAGATGTAACAAAAGAACCTATACCAGTTGTACCTACAGTTCATTATAATATGGGAGGAATTCCTACGAATTATTATGGTGAAGTAGTATCAAAAACCGAAAATGGTAAAGATATTATTGTACCAGGTTTAATGGCAGTGGGTGAAGCGGCCTGTGTTTCCGTGCATGGCGCAAATAGACTAGGATCTAATTCATTAATTGACCTTGTTGTATTTGGTAGAGCTGCTGCCATGAGAGCAGCAACAATAGTAAAACCAAATTCAAAACATGAAACAATTCCTGAAAGCGAAACTCAAAAATCAATTTCAAGATTTGATAAATTAAGAAATTCAAATGGCGGGACACCAACTTCTGTACTTAGAGATAAAATGCAAAGAACAATGCAAAAAAATTGTGCAGTTTTTAGAGATGCTAAAATTTTAAAAGAAGGAATGGAAGAAATTAGAAAACCATGGAATGGAATAGATGATATTTCAGTTTCAGATAAGTCTTTAATTTTTAATACAGACTTAATCGAAACATTAGAGTTTGATAATTTAATAAGACAGTCAATGGTTACAATGGCTTCTGCTGAAAATAGGAAAGAAAGTAGAGGCGCGCACTCTAGGGAAGATTTCAAAGATAGAGATGATGATAATTGGATGAAACATACGCTTGCTTGGCAAGACGGTGAAAAAGTAAAAATAGATTACAGAAATGTTCATAACTTTACTCTATCTAATGAAGTGCAGTATTTTCCGCCGAAAGCGAGAGTATATTAGATGGTTCAGTTCGCTTTACCTAAAGACTCTAAAATTGTTGAGGGAAAATATTTTAAAGATAAAACTAACGGAAAAAATTTAAAAAAAATTAAAGTTTACCGATGGGATCCTGAGACAAAAGAAAATCCAAGGCTAGATACTTATGAAGTTAATATGGATGAATGTGGCCCAATGGTTCTTGATGCTCTCATTAAGATTAAAAATGAAATTGATACGACATTAACTTTTAGAAGATCATGCAGAGAAGGAGTTTGCGGTTCTTGTGCCATGAATATAGATGGAGTTAACGGCCTTGCCTGCACAAAATCAGCAATAGATATTAAAGATGAAATAAAAGTTTACCCTCTTCCTCACATGCCAGTGATTAAAGACTTGGTTCCAAATTTAAATCAACTTTATAAACAATATCAATCTATTGAGCCTTGGCTGCAAGTTGAAAATAAAAGTAATGGAAGTGATAAAGAAATATATCAATCAAAACCAGATAGAGAAAAATTAGATGGCCTTTATGAATGTATCATGTGCGCATGCTGCTCAACATCGTGCCCTAGTTATTGGTGGAATGGTGAGAAATATTTAGGGCCAGCTGTTTTGCTACAAGCTTACCGATGGATTATTGATAGTAGAGATCAAGAGAGAGTTAAAAGATTAAAGAAAGTTGCAGATGAACTCAAACTCTTTAGATGTCATACAATTATGAACTGTACTAACGCATGTCCGAAGGGATTGAATCCAGCAAAAGCAATTGGATCCATAAAAAAAATGTTAGTCCAGCACAGTAAAGATCTATAATTTTTTTACTTCATTATTTGACAGCTTAATTTTATCCTTATATTTTCTCATTAATTCAAATGAAAATTATAGAACACTTTGTTAACGGTAAATCATTTTCTGGCTCCTCAAAAAAAACCTCTGAAGTTTTTAATCCAGCAACAGGGGAAGTTTCAGCTAAAGTAAATTTAGCATCAAAAAAAGATGTTGATGATGTAGTTGTGATTGCAACAAAAGCATTTGTAGCATGGTCACAAGTTCCTCCATTACAAAGAGCAAGAATCTTATTTAAGTATAAAGAATTAATTGAAAAAAATTCAGACGAGTTAACAAAAATAATAGTTTCAGAGCATGGCAAAGTTTATGATGATGCAAGAGGATCATTAACAAGAGGTTTAGAAGTTGTGGAGTTTGCTTGCGGAATACCACATTTATTAAAAGGGGAATTTACAGAAAATGTCGGAACTAATGTTGATAGTTGGTCCATAAGACAACCTTTAGGAGTTTGTGCTGGAATTACTCCTTTTAACTTTCCGGCAATGGTTCCAATGTGGATGTTTCCATTAGCTATAGCCTGCGGAAATACTTTTATTTTAAAACCTTCTGAAAAAGATCCAAGTTGTCCCCTAAGATTAGCAGAATTATTAAAAGAAGCAGGCTTACCAGATGGAGTTTTCAATGTTGTAAATGGAGACAAAGAGTCCGTAGATGCTTTACTTTCAAATCCAAATGTTAGTGCAATTAGTTTTGTAGGCTCAACTCCTATAGCTAAATATATTTACGAAAATGCAGCAAAATTTGAAAAAAGAGTTCAGGCATTAGGAGGAGCTAAAAATCACTGTGTAGTAATGCCAGACGCAGATTTAGATCAGGCTGTTGCAGGACTTATGGGTGCTGCATATGGCTCAGCAGGTGAAAGATGTATGGCGCAATCAGTGGCAGTTGCTGTTGGAAATATTGCAGATGAATTAGTAAGTAAACTTACGAAAGAAGTAAATAATTTAAGAATAGGACCTGGACTTGATAAGGGAGTAGATATGGGACCATTAGTTACCGCTCAACACTTAGAAAAAGTTACCAGTTACATTGATTTAGGAGTTAAAGAAGGCGCAAAATTAGTAGTGGATGGACGAAAATTTAAAAAGCCGCAAGGATATGAAAAAGGTTTTTATTTAGGAGGCTGCTTGTTTGATCATGTAAAAGAAAATATGAGAATTTATAAAGAAGAAATATTTGGACCCGTTCTTTCTGTTGTAAGAGCAAAAAATTTTAATGAAGCGGCAGATTTAATAAATAGGCACGAGTTTGGTAATGGAGTAAGTATTTTCACCAGAGATGGCGACAGTGCAAGAACATTTTCAAGTCATATTAAAGTTGGAATGGTTGGTATAAATATTCCAATACCCGTACCAATGGCTTTCCACAGTTTTGGCGGTTGGAAAAGGTCTTTGTTCGGTGATCAACACGTTCATGGCATGGAAGGAGTTAGATTTTATACTAAATTAAAAACTATCACTTCAAGATGGCCTTCTGGTATAAAGGCGACTTCAAATTTTACTATGCCAACAATGAATTAATAATATGAGAAAAAAAATATCACTTATAGGATCAGGACAAATTGGTGGAACTTTAGCTCACTTAGTATCTTTAAAAGAATTAGGAGACGTGGTTATTTTTGATATTGCAGCAGGTTTACCAGAAGGAAAATCCCTAGACATTGCTCAATCAGGGGCCGTTGAGCGTTTTAATGCACATCTTAAAGGAACAACAAGTTATGCTGATATTGAAAATTCAGATGTAATTATCGTAACTGCTGGCGTTCCAAGAAAAGAAGGAATGAGCAGAGATGATCTTTTAGGAATTAATTCAAAAGTAATGAAACAAGTAGGTGAAGGAATTAAAAAATATTCTCCAAAAGCATTTGTAATTTGTATTACTAATCCATTGGATGTTATGGTTTTAGCATTACAAAGATATTCTGGTTTACCCGCTGAAAGAGTTGTTGGAATGGCTGGGATACTAGACTCTTCTCGTTTTAGATTATTTTTATCAGAAGAGTTCAAAGTTTCTATTGAGGATGTAACTGCTTTTGTTTTAGGAGGCCATGGAGATACAATGGTTCCCCTTGCTAGATACTCAACAGTTGCAGGAATACCAATTCCAGATCTAATAGATATGAAATGGTCTACTAAAGAAAGAATAGACAAAATTATACAAAGAACTCGTGATGGAGGAGCCGAAATAGTAAAATTATTAAAAACAGGTTCTGCTTATTACGCCCCAGCAAGTTCTGCGATTGAAATGGCAGAGGCATATTTAAAAGATAAAAAGAAAATTTTGCCATGTGCTGTTTATTTAGACGGCGAGTATGGAGTTGATGATCTTTATGTTGGAGTGCCGGTTATAATTGGTGCAAAAGGCGTTGAAAAAGTTATTGAGATTAAATTTAATCCAGAAGAAAAAGAGATGTTTTTAAAATCTGTTGATTCCGTTAAAAAGTTAACTCAAGATCTTTTCAAGCTTGATCCAGAGGTTGCTAAAATTAAAACTATCAAGCCAAAGTATTAATTTTTAATGAATATTCACGAGCACCAGGCAAAAGACTTAATAAAAAAATTTGGCGCCCCAGTTTCAAAAGGCATTATTATTTTTAATTTAAACGAAATCGATGAAAAAATTAAACAGTTAACTAGCAAAATGTATGTAGTAAAAGCTCAAATACATGCAGGAGGAAGAGGAAAAGCTGGAGGGGTAAAATTAGTCAAAAATATCGATGAATTAAGGCAAAAATGTAAAGATTTACTGGGAAAAGTTCTTGTAACTCATCAAACTGGACCACAAGGAAGAGAAGTTAAGAGATTATATATAGAGGAAGCTTCAGATATTAAAAAAGAATTTTACCTATCATGTTTAGTAGATAGAGCATCTTCAAAAATTGCATTTATTTCCAGTGCTGAGGGAGGAATGGATGTTGAAGAAGTTGCAGATAAAACTCCTGAAAAAATAATTACAACACGAGTTTCATTATCAGCAAAGTTGAAAGAGGAGGATCTAGAATCAATTGTAAAGCCCTATAATTTGAGTGGTGAGCAAAAAAATCAAGCAAAAAAAGTTGCCCAAGCTTTATACGATACCTTAGTAAATACTGATGCAAGTTTAATTGAAATTAATCCATTAATTCTTACAACGGAAGATCAAGTTAAATGTTTGGATGCAAAAATAAGCTTTGATGATAATGCGCTTTTCAAACATCCAGAAATTAAAGAACTTAGAGATTTGAATGAAGAAGATCCAATGGAGATTGAGGCTAGTAAACATGAATTAGCTTACATTAAATTGGATGGAAAAATTGGTTGCATGGTGAATGGTGCTGGCCTTGCAATGGCAACTATGGATATCATAAAACTTTATGGATCAGAGCCTGCAAATTTTTTAGATGTAGGCGGTGGAGCAACAAAAGAAAAAGTTTCTGCAGCATTTAAAATAATTTTATCTGATAAAAATGTTAAAGGTATTTTAGTAAATATTTTTGGTGGAATTATGCGTTGCGATATTATTGCACAAGGTGTCATTGAAGCTGCAAAAGAAGTTGATCTTAAAGTTCCACTGGTAGTTAGATTGGCAGGAACAAAAGTTGATGAAGGCAAAGAGATTTTAAAAAAATCAGGACTAACAATTATTTCTGCTGACAATTTATCTGATGCTGCAAAAAAAATTGTACAGGCAACAACATAATATGTCCGTTTTAGTAAATAAAAAAACAAAAGTTATTTGTCAGGGCTTTACAGGAAAACATGGAACATTTCATTCTGAGCAAGCGCTTGCCTATGGAACAAATTTAGTTGGAGGCATTACACCTAAAAAAGGCGGACAAACTCATTTAGGTCTTCCAGTCTTTAATACAGTTGCTGAGGCAGTCGACAAAGTAAAGCCTGATGCAACTATGATTTATGTTCCAGCTCCTTATGCAGCGGCAGCTATTATTGAAGCATTAGATAGTGAAATTCCACTAATTGTTTGTATTACAGAAGGTATACCGGTTTTAGACATGGTGAGAGTAAAAGAAAAATTAATTAAATCAAAAAGCAGATTAATAGGACCAAACTGTCCAGGAATTATTACACCGGATGAATGTAAGATTGGAATCATGCCGGGGCACATACATAAAAAAGGGTCCGTGGGAATTGTATCAAGATCAGGAACATTAACCTATGAAGCTGTCGCTCAAACTACAGTATTAGGTTTAGGACAATCTACTTGTATTGGAATTGGTGGGGATCCCATCAATGGAACCAATTTTGTCGATTGTTTAGATTTATTTTTAAAAGACGATGAAACTAAATCAATCATCATGATAGGAGAAATTGGTGGTAGTGCTGAGGAAGAAGGAGCTGAATTTATTAAATCTTCAAAAATTAAAAAACCAATAGTTGGATTTATTGCTGGTGTAACTGCACCCCCAGGAAGAAGAATGGGACATGCAGGGGCTATTATTTCTGGAGGAAAGGGACTTGCTAAAGACAAGATAGAAATAATGAAATCTTGCGGTATAATAATTGCAAATTCTCCAGCTGATATTGGAAAAACTTTATTTGACAAACTTAAGACTTAATATTTTATTAAAATTATAAAATCATATGTCATCACAAGAAAATAATATTATTTTTCAAAAAACATCTTTTTTATCAGGAACTAATTCGTCTTATATTGAAAAGCTATATGCTCAATATGTAGAAAATCCTTCAAGCATTCCAGATAGTTGGAGACAATTTTTTGATGGTCTTGGCGATCAAAAAAAAGACATTATAGAAAATCAAGGTCCTAGTTGGGCGCCCTCTAATATTAAACATATTTCCAATGGAGATTTAGATATCTATGAAAAGTACCTTCCTAAAAATTTAAACGGGAATTCTATAAAAGAAAAAATAATAGAAAAAAATAAGACCTTATCAAATGATGAAAGATTAAATGTAGAAAGATCTACCATCGATTCTATACGAGCTATCATGATGATTAGAGCATATAGAATTAGAGGACATTTAATTGCCGATCTAGATCCACTGCAATTGCAAGAAAAGAATCATCATCCTGAGTTAAATCCAGAGACTTATGGTTTTAAAAAAGAGGATAGAAATAGAAAAATATTTTTAGATAAGGTTCTCGGACTTGAATACGCAACTGTTAATGAAATTTTAGAAATCTTATTAAAAACTTATTGCGCAAAAATTGGCATAGAATTTATGCACATGTCTGATCCAGAGGAAAAAAGTTGGATCCAAGAAAGAATTGAAGGTAAAGGCAAAGAAGCAAATTTTACTTTAGAAGGAAAAAAAGCAATCTTTAAAAAATTAGTAGAGGCAGAAGGATTTGAGAATTATTGTCATACTAAATTTGTTGGAACGAAAAGATTTGGTTTAGATGGTTGTGAATCTTTAATTCCAGCCCTTGAACAAATAATAAAAGTTGGAGGAAATTTAGGAGTAAAAGAAATTAAGATTGGAATGCCACATAGAGGCAGATTAAATATTCTTGCGAACGTTATTCAAAAACCTTTTAAGAAAATATTTAAAGAATTTTCTGGAGATCCAGGTCCTGATACAGCAGGTGTTTCTGGAGATGTTAAGTACCATTTAGGCGCATCAGCAGATAGAGATTTTAATGGCAACAATGTTCATGTAAGTTTAACTGCAAATCCATCTCATTTAGAGGCTGTAAATCCTGTAGTATTAGGGCAAGCCAGAGCTAAACAGTTTTTCCATAACGATCCAGAAAGAATAAAAGTCATTCCAATTCTTCTACATGGGGATGCATCATTTGCAGGACAAGGCATCGTTGCAGAATGTTTTGCCATGTCTGGTTTAAAAGGACATAACACAGGCGGAACAATTCATATAATTGTTAATAACCAAATTGGTTTTACAACTAGTCCTTCCTATGCAAGATCTTCACCTTATCCGTCTGAGGTAGCCAAGATGGTTCAGGCTCCAATATTTCACGTAAATGGGGATGATCCAGAGTCTGTTGTTTATTGCGCAAGAATTGCAACAGAATATAGACAAAAATTTAAAAGAGATGTTGTTATAGATATTATTTGTTACCGAAGATTTGGACATAATGAAGGAGATGAGCCTTTTTTTACTCAGCCTATGATGTATAAAAAAATTAGAAATCAGCCATCAACATTAGTAATTTATGGAAATCAACTTATTCAAGAAGGTGTTTTACGAAATGAGGATTTTCAAAAAGAAAAAGATAATTTTAAGAAATTTTTAGATACAGAATTTGAGACATCAAAGGTCTACATTCCAAACCAAGTAGATTGGTTCACAGGAAGTTGGTCTAAGTTCACAACTGAAATTGGTTCTGATCGTAGAGGAGTGACAGGTGTTGATTTAGATTTAATTCATGAGGCAGGAGAAAAAATTTGTAAACTTCCAGATAATTTAAATTTTCATTCAACAATCAAAAGACTTTTTGAAGCAAAGAAAAAAATGTTTGAAACTGGCAAGGGTTTTGATTGGACAACTGCTGAAAGTTTAGCTTTCGCAACGTTATTACTTGAGGGGTATCCGGTACGATTTGTAGGACAAGATTCATCGCGAGGAACTTTTAGTCAAAGGCATGCTAGTGTACTTGACCAAGAGACTGGAGAAAAATATTATCCTTTAAAGAATATTAGTGCAAAACAAGCTCAATTTGAAATTATTGATAGTTTTTTATCTGAGTTTGGTGTTTTGGGCTTTGAATATGGCTATTCATTATCATCCCCAGAAACATTAGTTTTATGGGAAGCTCAGTTTGGAGATTTTGCAAATGGTGCTCAAATTATTATTGATCAGTTTATAACTTCAGGTGAAAAAAAATGGACTAGAGCAAGTGGTTTAGTAATGCTTCTTCCCCATGGATATGAAGGCCAAGGTCCAGAACATTCCTCAGCGCGTATTGAAAGATATTTACAATCTTGTGCACAGGAAAATTTACAAGTTGTTAACTGTACTACTCCAGCAAATTATTTTCATTTATTAAGAAGACAAATTCATAGAACTTTTAGAAAGCCACTTATAGTATTTTCTCCAAAATCATTATTAAGACACAAAAAATGTGTTTCTGAAATCGAGGATTTTTTACCTGAAAATTCTTTTCATAGAATATTGCCAGATCATGCAGATTTTCCAGAGTATAATTTAATTAAGTTAGTAAGAGATGAAGAAATTAAACGTGTAGTTCTTTGTTCTGGAAAAATTTATTTTGATATTTCTGAAAAAAGAGAAACTATAAGAAATTCTAAAGTTCAATTATTAAGAATTGAACAATTATATCCATTTCCAGTAAAAAAATTAGCTAGTTTTTTAAAAAGATTTAAAAATGCTGATGAATTTATTTGGTGTCAGGAAGAACCTGAAAATATGGGAGCGTGGAGTTTTGTGGAAAAATATATCAATTGGACATTAAATTCGATTGGCGCAAAATCTAAAAAAGTTCATTATGTTGGAAGAAAACCATCAGCTTCAACAGCTACCGGGTATCTGAAAAAGCATGTACAACAGCAAGACGAAATAATATCAAAAGTACTTTTATAGAATTATGGCAAAAGATTTATTAGTACCTACGCTTGGAGAGTCAGTAACTGAAGCTACAGTTTCAAAGTGGTTAAAAGAAGTGGGTGACTCAGTCAAAGCAGATGAACCAGTTGTTGAATTGGAAACAGATAAAGTTAGTGTATCTGTTCCATCTCCAGAAACAGGTATTTTATCTGAAATTAAAATTCAAGCAGGGACCACAGTTAATGTAGGAACAGTGCTAGGCTCTATTGGAGCAGGAAGTGTTGGAGCTATAAAAAAAGAAACCATTAAGGTATCACAACCAGTAAAGCCAAAAATAGTAGAAGCTCCTATTAGTAAAAAAGAAATATTATCGCCAGCTGTAAAAAGAATAGTTGAAGAAAAAAGAATTGATATTAGCACAATCAGTGGATCAGGAAGAGACGGAAGAATTTTAAAAGGTGATTTATTAGAGTCTATGGGCTTACCTTCTTCTCCATCTTCAGCCAGACTAACTAAAGGAGACGAGGAGAGAGTTAAGATGACTCGTTTAAGATTAACTATCGCGAAAAGGTTAAAAGAAGCTCAAGATAATGCAGCGATGCTCACAACATTTAATGAGATTGATATGTCTAGAATTATCGAAATGCGAGCTGAATATAAAGAGGGTTTTCAAAAAAGATATGGAGTAAAATTAGGATTTATGTCATTTTTTGTAAGATCCTGTGTGGAAGCCCTAAAAGCTTTTCCAATTATTAATGCAGAAATTCAGCAAGATGAAATTGTTTATAAAAATTATTACAATATTGGAGTTGCCGTTGGTACAGAAAAAGGTTTAGTAGTCCCGGTAGTTAGAGATGCAGATGAACTTTCATTTGCGGATATTGAAAAACAAATTATTGCCCTAGGTGAAAAAGCAAAGACAGGACAATTATCTATAGAAGAACTTCAAGGTGGAACTTTTACAATTACAAATGGCGGGATTTATGGATCCATGTTATCAACGCCAATATTAAATCCACCGCAATCAGGAGTGTTAGGGATGCACAATATAGTGCAGCGAGCAGTTGTCGTTGATGGAAAAGTTGAAGTTAGGCCAATTATGTATTTAGCCTTATCTTATGATCACAGAATTATTGATGGGAAAGATGCAGTATCATTTTTAGTTAGAGTTAAAGAATATTTAGAAGACCCAAGAAGACTTTTTTTAAATTTATAATTTATGGAAGAATTTGATTTTTTAGTTATAGGGGGTGGACCAGGTGGTTATGTTGGAGCAATTAGAGCAGCTCAATTAGGATTAAAAACTGCATGCATTGAATCAAGAGGAACCCTTGGTGGCACTTGTCTTAATGTTGGGTGTATACCATCTAAAGCTTTATTACATTCTTCTCACCTTTATAAAAAGGCAAAGACTGAATTTAAAAATATAGGAATTAATATTAACGAACCATCTTTAGATCTTTCGAAAATGATGGGTCATAAAGCAAAAGGTGTAGAGGGACTTACAAAGGGAATAGAGTTTTTATTTAAAAAAAATAAAGTTACTTACATCAAAGGTTTTGGAACCTTTAAAGATAAGAATACAATAACAGTCACTGATGACTTAAATAATCAAAAAAATTTTAAATTTAAAAATGCAATTATAGCAACTGGTTCTGTACCGGTTTCTCTTCCCAACATAGAAATTGATGAAAAAATAATCGTATCTTCTACTGGAGCACTAAATTTAAGTTCTGTACCTAAAAAACTTGTAGTTATAGGAGCTGGTTATATAGGTTTAGAAATGGGTTCTGTTTGGTTAAGATTGGGATCCGAAGTACAAGTTGTAGAGTATTTAGATTATATAACTCCAGGGATAGATAGAGAAGTATCAGATGCATTTTTAAAAATATTACAAAAACAAGGAATGCAATTTAATTTATCAACAAAAGTAATTGGTGTTACGAAGAATAAAAAAGGAGCAACCGTTTCAGTTGAAAAGAATGGAAATAAAAGTGACATTGATTGCGACGTTGTTTTAATGTCAGTTGGAAGAAAACCTAATACTACAGGATTAAATCTTGAAAAAATTGGTGTAAAATTAGACTCCAAAGGAAGAGTTGAGACAAATCATCAATTTAAAACTAATTTAGATAATATTTATGCAATTGGAGACGTAATTGCCGGTCCAATGCTAGCGCACAAAGCCGAAGAAGAGGGAATTGCTGTTGCTGAACTAATTAGTGGAAAATATGGACATGTAAATTATGACGTCATTCCAGGTGTTATTTATACATCACCAGAAGTAGCTTCAGTTGGTAAAACGGAAGAACAATTAAAAGAGCAAAAAATATCTTACAAGGTTGGTAAATTTCCTTTTGCAGCAAATGCTAGAGCAAAGGTTAATGATGAAGGAGATGGATTTGTTAAAATTTTATCTGATGAAAAAACAGATAGGGTTCTAGGTGTACACATGATCGGTCCTGATGTTGGGAATATGATTGGAGAAATGTGCTTGGCTATGGAGTTTGGCGCAAGTTCAGAGGATATTGCAAGAACATGTCACGCTCATCCTACTTTGGCTGAAGCAATCAAAGAGGCTGCTTTAGCAGTTGATAAAAGAGCAATACATTTTTAGAATTAAATTTTCATTCCCGATTTTTTCCAATCGGCTGTAAAAATATCAACACCTTTATCAGTAAGGGGATGCTTATAAAGTTCTTTGAAAATCTTAACTGGAACCGTAGCAACATCTGATCCAATAGCTGCGACTGCGTTAAAATGCTCAATAGATCTAATAGACGCTGACAAAATTTTTGTTTTTATACTTTTATAATTGTTAAAAATTTTTTTAATATCCTCTATAAGCTGTATTCCATTTTCGCCGATATCATCCAATCTTCCAATAAAAGGTGAAATATAAGTTGCTCCAGCTTTCGCAGCTAGCAAAGCCTGTGAGGCTGAAAAACATAAAGTGACATTTACTTTAATTTTTTTTGATGAAAGTATATTGCATGCCTGCAAACCATTCCAAGTTAACGGAACTTTGATTACAATATTTTTTGCAATTTTTCTTAAGACATCTGCCTCTTTTAGCATTGAAGGAACATCTGGGGCAGTTACCTCGGCACTTACTGGACCTTTTATTTCGTGACAAATTTCTTTTAATAAAATTTTAAAATTAGTATTTGCACTAGCTAGTAGAGAAGGATTTGTAGTAACCCCGTCTATTAAATTAGCTTTGTTTAATCCTCTAATTTCTTTAATATCAGATGAGTCTAGAAAAATTTCCATGGATTTAGATTATAAAATTTATAGTAAGAAATAAACAAATAATAAAATTTTTTGATGACTTTAGATGTATTGTTGCCTTTAAAATTTGATCATCCTTTCACATATAATGTACCAAAAGATATTAATGTTAAAGTGGGTGATTTTGTTTTAGTTCCTTTTCAAAACAAAGATATTATAGGGGTTGTTTGGGGAAAAAGTGGTTCAATTAAGAGCTCAATTAAGATTAAAGATATTAAAAAAAAATTTGATTTTGCATCTTTATCGAAAGAAACTTTAATTTTTTTAGAAAAATTTTCTCGATACAATTTAGTTGATCTTGGAATAACATTAAAATTATTTATTTTTAAAAAAGCCTTTAAAGAGTTATCGAATAAAAAAAAACAAGATGCATTAATTTACGAACACAAATTAAAAAAAAATATTAAATTTGATGATAGTCAAAAGAAAGCGATTAAAATCTTAGATAATCAACTCTCTTTCGATAAATTTTCAACAGTATTGTTACACGGAATTACAGGCTCTGGTAAAACTTTAATATATTTTCAAAAGATACAAGATTTTCTAGAAAAAGGTTATCAGGTTTTAGTGCTGCTTCCAGAGATTGCGTTAACTAATCAAATTAAAGAAAGATTTAAAGAGTATTTTGGAAGTTATCCAGCGTTATGGCATTCAGATATTTCTGAAAAGAATAAAAGATTAATTTGGCGTGGAATTGTTAGTCACAAAATTAATTTAGTTTTAGGTGCTAGATCATCATTATTTCTTCCTTTTAAAAAATTAGGATTAATAATTATAGATGAAGAGCATGACCAATCCTATAAACAAGAAGACCAAATAATTTATAATGCTAGAGACATGGCCGTCTTAATGGCCTCAATTAAAAAGATATCAGTTATTCTAGTATCGGCAACCCCTTCTCTTGAGACTTACTACAATACAATTAATAAAAAATTTACTTATATTAGTTTAGATAAAAGATATGGCGATGCTCAACTGCCCGAAGTTAAATTTGTAGATTTAAAAAAAAACCCTCCTCTTAAGTCTAAATCCATTTCACCTTATATTATACCAGAACTTAAAAATATTTTAGATAAAGGAAATCAAATTTTATTTTTTTTAAATAGACGGGGGTATTCAACATTTGTTATTTGTACAAAGTGTGGATATCGCTTTAATTGCCCTCATTGTTCAGTTTCATTAATTTATCACAAGGAAACTAATAAATTAATTTGTCACTATTGCGACCATGAAGCTTCCTTAGAAAAAAAATGCAAAGACGAGAGTAATTGTAAATTTTCTTTTTATGGCTTAGGTGTTGAAAAAATATTCGAGGAAGTTAAGGAAATTTTTCCTAATAAAAGAATTGAATTATTTTCTAGCGACTTTATTCACAACGACGATGTTACAAAAAATATTTTTGAGAGCATTCAAGATGGAAAAGTCAATATTATCGTAGGAACTCAGTTAATTTCTAAAGGGTTTCATTTTCCAAAGCTAAATTGCATCGTAATCGTCAATTCCGATATGAGTTTTTTAGGAAATGATATTCGTAGTTCAGAAAAAACATTTCAATTAATGAATCAACTTAGTGGTAGAGCTGGAAGAGAGGTAAAAAACTCAACAGTTTATCTGCAAACTTTTGAACCAGAAAATCAAACGTTAAAATCCATTAGTGATAAGAATATTTTAGCTTTTTATGAAAATGAAATTAAATTTAGAGAAAGATCTAACCTGCCTCCATTTACAAAGCTTATTGCTTTTATTATTTCAGGAAAAAATAGATTTGATGTTGATGAGTGTGCAAGAATTTTAAAAAATAAAATTCCTAAAATGAAAGATGCTTTATTGTTAGGTCCTGTAAGTGCCTCTATTTCGCTTATAAAGGGAAAATATCGTTCTAGGTTATTATTAAAATATCCGCAAGAAGCATTCCCACAAAAATTTTTGAAAGATTGGCTAAAAACTATTAAAATTAAAAAAAATATTGGACTAACTGTAGATGTTGATCCAATAAACTTTAAATAATAAAAAATGTAAAATATCACACTTGATTAGTATAATTTCGCATGTTACGTCACATTTTTTCTTTTAAAGTTAATAGTAAAAAAATCTATGAAAACTTTTAGTGAAACTCAAAGATACGCCAAAGCAGTATATAGACTAGCTTACGAAGCTAATAGTTTAGATCTTATTGAAAAAGACTTTTTGAAGTTGAAAGAAATATTAAATCAAAGCTCAGATCTAAAAAAATTTATTAAAAATCCAACACATAAATACTCGGTCATAAATAATGTGATTGATGCTTTGACTAAGCATTTTACTTTTTCAGATTTATTCTCAAGATTTTTAAAAGTTCTAAATAAAAATAGAAGATTCTCTTTTTTAGACAAAATAGTAAATAATTTTTTTGATTTACTATTAAATGAAAGAGGAGAAATGTTAGCTACACTTAAATTATCTCATGCAATATCGGATAGCGAGAAAGCAGATATAGCAAAAAAATTAGACGAAATTTTAAAGAAAAAAATAAACATTTCTTTTTTGGTAGACCCCTCTTTATTAGTTGGCTCAATTCTTAAAATAGGGAGTACCATGATTGATACTTCTGCTAAAACAAGACTAGATAATTTATTAAATAAATAAATATGAAAATTAATCCCTCTGAAATTACTAATATCTTAAAAGAACAAATCAAAAATTTTGGAACTGAGGTTGAGGTTTCAGAAGTTGGTCAAGTTTTAACAGTAGGCGATGGAATAGCCAGGGTTTATGGACTAGATAATGTGCAAGCTGGAGAGATGGTTCAATTCTCTGAAGGCACAAAAGGAATGGCTTTAAACCTTGAAACTGAAAATGTTGGAGTGGTTATTTTTGGAGATGACTCAAAAATTAAAGAAGGCGATATAGTTAAGCGAACAGGTTCAATTGTTGACGTTGCGGTTGGAAAATCTTTATTAGGTCGAGTAGTTGATGGATTAGGCAATCCGATAGATGGCAAAGGTCCAATTGATAAGAATGCAGAAAGAAAAAGAGTTGAGATTAAAGCACCAGGTATTATTCCAAGAAAATCAGTAAATGAACCGATGCAAACGGGATTAAAAGCCATTGATAGTTTAATTCCTATTGGAAGAGGGCAGAGAGAGTTAATTATTGGAGATAGACAAACTGGAAAAACAGCAATTGCAATTGATACAATTATTAATCAAAAAGAAATTAATAAATCTAATGATGAAAGTAAAAAACTTTACTGTATCTATGTTGCTATTGGACAAAAAAGATCAAGCGTTGCTCAAATCGTAAAAACATTAGAAGAGGCTGGAGCGATGGAATACACAATCGTTGTTGCGGCAACAGCATCTGATCCAGCGCCATTACAATTTTTAGCTCCATATACAGGATGTACAATGGGAGAGTATTTCAGAGATAATGGAATGCATGCCCTTATCGTATACGATGACTTATCCAAACAGGCAGTCGCTTATAGACAAATGTCACTGCTTTTGCGTAGACCGCCAGGACGTGAAGCCTTTCCGGGGGATGTTTTTTATCTTCATAGTAGATTACTTGAAAGAGCTGCAAAATTGAACGATAAATATGGCGGAGGATCTCTCACAGCGTTACCAATAATTGAAACACAAGCCAGTGACGTATCCGCTTATATTCCAACAAATGTTATTTCTATTACTGATGGGCAAATATTTTTAGAAACAGAACTTTTTTATAAGGGCGTCAGACCTGCTGTAAATGTCGGTATATCAGTGTCTAGGGTTGGATCTGCAGCACAGATTAAAGCAATGAAACAAGTTTCTGGCTCAATTAAACTTGAACTTGCACAATATCGGGAAATGGCTGCATTTGCTCAGTTTGGATCTGACTTAGATCTTGCTACTCAAAAATTATTAAATCGTGGATCAAAATTAACTGAATTGTTAAAACAAGATCAGTACTCACCTTTAAAAGTAGAGGAACAGGTCGTGTCAATTTTTTCAGGGGTGAAGGGCTTTTTAGACGATGTTGAGCTTAATCAGATTAAATCTTTTGAAAATAAGCTTTTATCAAAAATAAAATCAGAGGCTCCTGATATTTTAAATAATATTAAATCTTCAGGAAAAATTGATGAGTCTAATGAAGTAAAGTTAAAAACATTTATTACTGAATTTAAAAGAGGTTTTGAAAAATAATGGCTAGTTTAAAGTTTTTAAGGAATAGAATTAGTAGCGTCAAATCCACTCAAAAAATAACTAAGGCTATGAAAATGGTCGCTGCTGCTAAACTTCGAAAAGCACAACAAAATGCTGAGAACGCAAGACCCTATTCTGAAAAGTTAAATTCTATAATATCAAATTTAAAAAATTCAGTAACTGATATGGACTCAGCGCCAAAATTATTGGTAGGTAATCAAAAAGACGAAACTCATCTTTGTGTAGTTTTAAGTTCTGACAGAGGATTATGTGGAGGCTTCAATACAAATATTTGCAGAAAGGCAAAAGTATTTTTTGAAAAAATATTAAATGAGAAAAAAATTTTAAAGGTTATTGTTGTTGGTAGCAAAGCCAATGATCAACTGAAAAGAAAGTATAATCAGTACATTATTGATAAAATATCTTTAAAGGATGAGAAAGTTATCTCTTTTGGAAAAGCACAAGAAATTACCGATAAAATTTTAAATCTATTTACCAGAAATGAATTTGATATTTGCACTTTGTTTTATAATGAATTTAAAAGTGTTATTTCCCAGATACCCCAAGCACAGCAGTTAATCCCAGTTTCAATCGAACAAAAATCAAACCAACAATCTTTAGTAAGCAATAGCGAGTATGAATATGAGCCGGATGAAAATGAAATTTTAGAAAATCTTTTACCAAAAAATATTGCAACACAGATTTATGCAGCTTTTTTAGAAAATCAGGCCAGTGAGCAGGGATCAAGAATGACAGCTATGGACAATGCGACTAGAAATGCAGGAGATTTAATTGCTAAACTTACAATTAACTATAACAGAACAAGACAAGCGGTAATCACTAAAGAATTAATAGAAATTATTTCTGGAGCTGAGTCTTTATAGGAGAATTATGGAAAATAAATTTGGAAAAATAGTTCAGGTTATAGGAGCGGTTGTAGACGTAAAATTTGATAAGGATCTGCCTGAAATTTTAACGGCCCTTGAGTGTGATAATAATGGACTGAGAGTAGTTTTGGAGGTTGCTCAACATCTTGGAGAAAATACAGTCAGAACTATCGCTATGGATACAACAGAGGGATTAAAAAGAGGTGATAAAGTTATAAACACAGGTAAACCAATTACTGTTCCCGTTGGTCCAGAAACACTAGGAAGAATTATTAATGTTATCGGTGAGCCAATTGATCAAAAAGGACCTTTAAAAACAAAAGAAAGCTGGCCAATTCATAGACCAGCACCGGCTTACGTTGAACAATCAACGGAAACAGAGGTTTTGGTCACAGGTATTAAAGTTGTCGATCTACTTGCGCCATATTCTCGAGGTGGAAAAATTGGATTATTTGGCGGAGCTGGAGTTGGAAAAACAGTTTTGATTATGGAATTAATTAATAACGTTGCAAAAGCACACGGTGGGTATTCAGTTTTTGCAGGAGTTGGAGAAAGAACAAGAGAAGGAAATGATTTGTATCACGAAATGATAGAGTCGGGTGTTATTAAAATTGATGGTCCAGGGTCTAAGGCCGCTTTAGTTTATGGACAAATGAATGAACCGCCCGGAGCAAGAGCTCGAGTTGCATTATCTGGATTAACGCTTGCTGAATATTTTAGAGACAAAGAAGGTCAAGATGTTCTTTTCTTCGTCGACAATATTTTTAGATTTACACAGGCCGGATCAGAAGTTTCTGCTTTACTAGGGCGAATTCCGTCTGCTGTTGGATATCAACCAACATTAGCAACAGATATGGGGAACTTACAAGAAAGAATTACAACAACAAGCAAAGGATCTATTACTTCTGTGCAGGCGATTTACGTTCCTGCAGATGACTTAACAGACCCTGCGCCAGCAACCTCGTTTGCTCACTTAGATGCAACAACAGTTTTATCAAGACAGATAGCTGAGCTTGGAATTTATCCTGCAGTGGATCCTCTAGATTCAACATCAAGAATTCTTGATCCTAGAATTGTTGGTGAAGAACATTATCGAGTGGCAAGAGAAGTTCAAAAAATTTTACAAAACTATAAATCTTTACAAGATATAATAGCAATTCTAGGTATGGACGAATTATCTGAAGAAGACAAATTAGTAGTATCAAGGGCAAGAAAGATTCAAAGATTTTTATCACAACCTTTCTTTGTCGCTGAAGTCTTTACAGGCTCTCCAGGAAAATTAGTTGATCTTCAATCAACAATCAAAGGATTTGATGCAATTTGTAAAGGCCAGTATGATCATTTGCCAGAGTCTGCATTTTATATGGTTGGAACAATTGAAGAAGCGGTTGCTAAAGCAGAAAAGATGGCAAAAGATGCAGCAGCTTAATTTAAATGGCAGATAATATTCATTTAGAAATCGTAACCCCAAAGCAAGTCGCCTATTCAAAAGCAGTTGATAGCGTTGTTGTTTCGGGAATAGAGGGAGATATGGAAATATTTAAAGACCATATTTCTTTAATAACTTTTCTCAAAGCTGGAAAAATTATTGCAAAGAGTGGAAATGACTCAGATATATTTTTTTCAACCGGAGGAACTGTAGAATTTTCTAACAATAAGCTAAGTATTTTATTAGACAATTTTTTTGCTAGCACAGAGTTTCAAAGTGAAGAGCTACTAAAACTGAAAAAAAAAGCAGAAAACAAATTAAATAATAAAGAAATTTCTGATGAGGAAATTTACTTAAATAATCAAATTATTGAACAGATTAACAATCTAAAATCTTAAAAATACGTCTTAAACTCTTCTATAATCTCCTCATAAAGTTTTCTTTTAAAAGGAACTATTAATTTGGGAAGCTCCAAGGGATCAGTCCAGCGCCAATCATAAAATTCTGCTTTTTTTTGTTTAATATTGATTTCACTTTCTTCCCCTATAAATTTTACAAGAAACCATATTTGTTTTTGTCCTTTATATTTTCCATTCCATATTTTTCCTAGTAGCTCATTAGGCAAATCATAAATAAATTCTTTTTCTGATTTTTTAATAATTTTTATTGAGGTAATTCCTGTTTCTTCTTTCAGTTCTCTTTTGGCTGCACTTTCTAAATCTTCTTCATGATCAACACCGCCTTGAGGCATTTGCCATGCTTTAGTGCTATCAATCCTTTTTCCAATAAAAACTTTAGCTTCTTGATTTAGCAACATTATCCCAACACCTTTTCTGTAAGGAAGATTTCTTAAATCTTTCATGAAACTTTTAAAAGCTTAAGGGCGTAAATTAATTGATTATCGTTTATAGAGTCGTTTATTTTAAAGTTATCTTTTTGTTGTTCAACTTTTATATCTGGCAGGACGCCAATTTCTTCAATTGTTTCCCCACTTGGAAGATAATACTTAGCTGTGGTTAATCTTAATCCGCCACCATTAGATAAGGGCATAATAGATTGTACAGAACCTTTACCAAAAGATTTTTCTCCAACAACAATAGCTCGCTTGTGATCTTTTAATGCTCCCGCAACTATCTCTGATGCAGAGGCTGAACCTTGATTAATTAATACGATTAGTGGCTTTCCGTTAATTTCATCACCCTTTTTAGAATTATATACTTTTATGTCTCTAGGATCTCTTCCTTTTGTAGAAACAATTTCTCCACTATCTAAAAATGCATCAGATATTTTAATTGCTTGCGATAGAAGGCCGCCAGGATTATTTCTTAAATCTAAAATGTAGCCGCTGATATTTGTATTGCTTCGTTTTATTTCTTTAATTTTATCTATTAATTCATCACCACTTTTTTCGTTAAAAGATCTTAACCTTAAATAACCAATATTTTCTTTAACTTCAGAAATAACTGACTTTGTTTTAATAACTTCTCTTACTATCTTTACAGTTATTGGTTCGTTAACATTTACTCTTCTAATAGTTAATGTGATGGAAGTTCCACTTTTGCCACGCATTGTGTTTACTGCCTCATCTAAAGTTATGCCTTTGACTTGTTTATCGTCTAACTTAATAATGTAATCTCCTGATTTTATTCCAGCTTTATCCGCCGGTGTATCATCAATTGGAGTTATTACTTTAACAAGCCCACCCTCCATTGTAACTTCAATTCCAAGACCACCAAATTCACCTTTGGTCTCCGTATTCATATTCTTAAATGTTTTAGGGCTCATATAAGAAGAGTAAGGATCTAGGGACTGTAGCATCCCATTTATTGCCCCATCAATTGCTTCGCCTTCATTAATTTGCTTAAAATATTCATTATTAATAGTCTCAAGAATATCTCCAAATAAATCTAATTTTTCATAAAGGGCATCTTTTTTTTGGGAAAAAGCGTTTTGTGAAAATACAATTAAAAATAAAAATGTAAGTAGTATGTAAATTTTTTTCATTATTATTGTCTATGGTAAGGATGGTTTACCATAATTGTAGCACATCTGTAAATTTGTTCAGTTAGTATTACTCTCGTTAAAGAGTGGGTAAAAGTAAGTTTACTAAGGCATATTTCTTCAAAGTTTTCTTTATTTAAATTTTTTTTAAAACCCTCGGGCTCTCCAATAATAAATAATGTTTCCTTAATAGACGAACTGATTAATTTACTTAATTTTTTGCAAAAGTTTTCAGTATTAAAATTCTGTCCATTTTCACTGAGAAATATAATTTTTCTTTGCTTTTTATCTTTAATTATATTTTCAAGTTCTTTTTTAGAAATATGTTCAATTACAAAATTTGTAATTCCGCTACTTTTTAAACTTTTAAGTCTACTTTCATACCTTTTGCATAACTCATTTTCCTCATCTTTGTTTAATCTACCTAAACAAAGAATTTTTATTTTCATTAAACAAAGATTTTTTGATTTGGAATAATATCTTCCCACATTTTTTCTAACTCATAATTTTTTCTTTGTTCTTGGTGAAAAATATGAATTATAACATCGATTGCATCAATTAGTTTCCAGTTGTCACTGTCCCTTCCCTCTATCTTGCAACCTTTAATTCCCATTTTTTTAAGTTCTTCAATCGTATTTTCAGAAACAGACTGAATGTGTCTTGAAGATGTTCCGCTTGCAACAATCATATAGTCAGCAATAGAACTCTTGTTTGCAAGATTAATAGTTACGATGTCTTTTGCTTTATTATCATCAAGAATTTTAATTATTTCTTTAAGAAGGACTTCTTTTTTTTTAACTTGCATTAATTGTTTTTTTTATTTTTGATGATGAAATATTCATACCTTTTGTCCCCAAAAAATACCACCTATGTTGTTTATCTATCGAAATTAGATTTAGAGATTTATATTTTTCAAGCTTTTTTGCAGCTATGGAATTTAATGATTTTATCGAGAATTCTGGTCTATTTATCACGATGATAGATACCTTGCTTAAAATCTCATTATATTTTTTCCATTGGTTAAATTTTATAAAACTATCAGCGCCCATTATAAAATAATATTTATGATAAAAGGATTTGTTGATTATATATCCTAAATTATCAAATAAGAAATTCGATCCTGTTTTTTCTTCAGTATATTGAACTTTAATGATGTTTTTATTTTTTTTTATAAAATCATTGCACAATTTTATTCTATTCAAAACATCGTTTGATGAATTATTTTTTTTTAAAGGATTTTTTTTGGTAATAAGCCATATGACTTTATTTAACCGAAATCTTTTAATTGCTTCTAATGAAATATTTAAATGCCCAACATGGGGAGGATCAAAAGTTCCACCAAGAATGCCAATTTTCATTATAATTTTATAAAAAAGTTAAGGTCTAATTTGTCCGTTACCTTTTACTAGATATTTATAAGTTACTAGCTGCTCAAGTCCAACTGGTCCGCGAGGATGTAATTTATTTGTAGATATACCCACCTCAGCCCCAAAACCAAATTCATTACCATCTGCAAATTGAGTAGAAGCATTATGCAAAACTATTGCGCTGTTAACACTAGATAAAAACAATGAGGCAATTTTTTTATTATTTGTCACAATGGTATCTGTGTGTCGAGTCCCATACTTATTTATATGATTGATTGCTTCATTAACTCCATTTACAATTTTTACTGAAATTGAAGAGTCCAGATACTCTGTTCTCCAATCTTTTTCTGTTGCTAGATCAATATTAGAACCTGTATAATTTTTTTTAGTAATTTTATCGCCAATAATTTTACATCCGCTTATACTTAATAATTGTAATATTGGTTTTAAGTGGGTTTTTACACACGCCTTATCAATTAATAAAGTTTCTGCGGCACCACATATACTAGTATTTCTCATTTTAGCATTAAGTGTAATTTTTTTTGCCATATTTAAGTCTGCGTATTTATCAATATAGACATGACACAACCCTTCCAGATGACCGATGGTTGGAACATTAGAAGTAGTTTGAACTTTTTTTACTAAATTTTTTCCTCCTCTTGGAATAATAACATCAATAAATCTCTCCATACTTGAAAGCATGTAATCAACTAATTTTCTATTTGTATTATTAATTAATTGAACACAATTTTCATTAATGTTGTTTTTTTTTAAAGATTTTCTAAAACATTCAGAAATAACTTTATTTGTATGAATAGCCTCGCTACCTCCTCTTAAAATTACTGCATTCCCAGATTTAAAACATAGAATTGCAACGTCTGAAGTTACATTAGGTCTAGATTCATATATCACCCCAATAACACCAATAGGTACCGTATATTTACTAATGATCATTCCATTAGGTCTTTTCCATTTTGATATTATCTTTTGTGTTGGGTCTTTAAGTTTAATAACTTCCTTAACAGATTTGATTATATAGTTAATTTTATTTTCATTTAGAATTAGTCGATCAATTAAATTTTTACTAAGACCTTTTTTTTTAGCTTTTGATATATCCAATATATTAGCTTTTAAGATATCTTTTTTTTTAAATCTTAGATTTTTATAAAAATCTGTAAGTACTTTATTTTTATTTTTTTCATTTAATAATGATAAATCTTTTGATGCATTCAAAGCATTTAAACCTATTTTATTTAAATAATTATTCATCATAAATTTACTCAGCTTGATAAACTAAATTGTCTATATGAACCATTTCTCCTCGGCTAACGTAACCCAATATTTCTTTAATTTGATCAGTTTTAAAACCAATAATTTTTTTAGCATCCAGGCTAGAGTAAGCGCTGATACCTGTTGCAATACGTTTATTATTTGAATTTATAATATATACTGCATCACCACGACTAAAATTTCCCTCAACTGCTGTTACTCCAATTGGCAAAAGACTTTTTCCATTTTTTAATGCTTTTTCGGCGCCATCATCAATCATAATTGATCCTTTCGTAGCAATTGAATTTAATATCCATTGTTTTTTAGCGCTTAGGGTGGATGATTGAGATTCAAATAAAGTATAATTTTTATTTTTAATTAGATTTTTTATTGGATTATTAACCATTCCGCTTGTTAAAATCATATCACAACCAGATTGCATACAAATTTTTGCAGCTTTAATTTTAGTAATCATCCCCCCTGTTCCATAAGAACTTATACTTTCAGAAGCAAGTGCTTCGATAGATTTATCAATGGATGTTACTTTTTTAATTATTTTAGCATTTTTATTTTTTTTTGGGTCGGCAGAATAAAGTCCATCTATATCTGAGAGCATGATCAAGCAGTCGGCATTACATATCTGAGCAACTCGTCCGGCTAGTCTGTCGTTATCACCGTATCTTATTTCCGAAGTTGCAATTGTATCGTTCTCGTTGACGATTGGTATTACTGACATTTTTAATAAGTTACTGATTGTTTCTTTAGCATTTAATGATCTTCTTCTCTCTTCCGTATCTTCTAAAGTAAGTAATATTTGAGAAATTTTAATATTTTTTTTTCCGAATGCTTTTTTAAAAAGGTTAATTAATTCAATTTGACCAATGGCCGCTATTGCTTGAAATTGGCTCAATTTTGTATTCTTTTTATTTATTTTTAATAAATCACAACCAAGAGCAATGGCTCCAGATGATACTATAATAATTTGTTTATTTTTTTTTATTAAAAAATCGATATCTTTTATTAAATTATTAAACCAACTTTTTTTTATTTTATTTTTTCCATCAACAATTAGACTCGACCCTATTTTAATTACAATAGTTTTATATTTCAGAATATCCATTTAGATAGCTCGTAATAAATTTTTTACATTAATATTTCTTTCAACAGATATATCATAAACTTTTTTTTTAATTTTTTTAGTAAAATTCATTATCTTTTCCTTTTTTTCTTTTTCATCAATTAAATCAATCTTATTAAATACAATAAGTTCTCTCTTTTTTATTAAATCTGGATTGAACTCTTTAAGTTCATTTCTAATAATCTTATATTTTTCAACCAAATCATCTTCATTAATATCAATCATATGAATAATACTTTTGCATCTTTCTATATGTTTCAAAAATTTGTCACCTAAGCCTGAACCACTATGAGCCCCCTCAATTAAACCAGGAATATCAGCAATAATTATTTCTTTATTATCAATAAAAACTACTCCAAGATTTGGGTTTAGAGTTGTAAAAGGATAATTGGCAATTTTTGGTCTAGCCCTTGTTGATATTGAGAGAAGACTCGATTTGCCAGCATTTGGAAAACCAATAATTCCAACATCAGCAATTAATTTTAGTTCAAGCCAAACTATAAATTCTTCTCCTTTTTTTCCATAAGTAAATTTTCTTGGAGATCTATTGGTCGAACTTTTAAATTTTGAATTACCTAGACCACCTTTGCCTCCTTTAGCTATAACATACTCTTGATCCTCTTTTACTAAATCAAACAGCAATGTTTTCTGATCCTCTTCATATATCTGAGTTCCAACAGGAACTCTCAAAATTAAATCTTTTCCAGAGAGTCCTCTTTTATTATTTCCAGAACCATTAAATCCATTTTGAGCTTTATGATGTTGTGCAAAACGATAATCAACTAAAGTATTTAAACCATTCACCGCTTTAACGATTATCGATCCTCCTTCACCACCATCACCTCCGTAGGGTCCACCAAATTCAATAAATTTTTCTCTTCGGAAAGCAACACAGCCATTTCCTCCGTCTCCGGCCTTTATCATAATTTTAACTTGATCTAAAAATTTCATACAATCATATTATTGATTATTAATAAAAATCTCAGTTTAAAAATAAACCGAGTTTATTGAGGGATTACTGAAATGTAAGTTCTTCCGAGTTTTTTCGTCTCGAATTTTACTACGCCGTTTACTTTTGAAAAAATGGTATGATCTTTTCCCATACCAACATTATCACCAGGGAACATTTTTGTTCCTCTTTGTCTCATAATAATATTTCCAGCTATTACAGATTGACCGCCAAACTTTTTAACGCCTAACCGCCTACCGGCGCTATCGCGTCCATTTTTCGTCGATCCACCAGCTTTTTTTGTTGCCATTTTTAATATCTATTTTTTAATAGTTGTTTTAGCTTCAACTTTTTTTTCTAAAGTTTTATTTTCTGTAATTGTATTTTTAGCTTCAGCTAAAAGTTTCCCACTTTTACCATAAATTTTTAAAATTTTCACTATTGAAACATGTTGTCTGTGTCCACGTTTTCTTCTTGAATTTTGTCTTCTTCTTTTCTTAAAAATTATAACTTTGTCATTTCTCGCTTGTTTTAAAAGTTCTGCCTCAACATATGCTCCATCAATCATTGGAGAACCTATTTCGGTCGTTGTATTATCAGTTGTTAAAAGAACCTCTTTGAATTCAAATTTTTTGCCAGCTTTATCGTCTAGCTTTTCAATTCTAATAGTATCATTAGCTGACACTTTATATTGTTTACCGCCGGTTTTTATTACTGCAAAGGTCATATGTGATTTCTCTTAAGTCTGGGCAATATATATAGCCACCTTAGCTTGTCAAGATTGTGATTATGCTTAAGGGTATTGGTTTCTAGAAGTTATCTTTTAAATCTCTAATCTTCCTGAAAAAATCAACTTCGTTAAGATCCTGAAATCCTAGTTGATGTTTAAACTTTAAATCATCAAATTTTAAAAAAATATTTAATCTCATTTCATCACCTAAATTAGAAGGTACGCTATATAATTTTTTTTTAATACTGCTGACTATTTGATTATATTTTTCTTTTAACTCTGAGTTATTTTTATCTATTTCTATACAAAATTTTAAATTATTGACCGTATATTCATGTCCACAAAATATTTTCGTTTGAGGCGGTAATGACTTAATTTTTTTTAAAGAGTTTACCATCTCTGAATAAGACCCTTCAAATAATCTCCCACAGCCAAAAGAAAATAAAGTATCGCCTGTAAATACCGATTCTTCATTTTTAAAATAATAAAATATATGGCCAGAGGTATGACCGGGAACGTGTTCTATTAAAACATCAGAGCCTTCAAAGTTCCAAGTTTGTCCATTGGTTAAAAAAATATCTATTCCAGGAATTCTTTCTTTATCTTTTTCAAAACCTAATATTTTTGAATTAAATTCTTTTTTAAGTTCTAAGTTACCACCTATATGATCGGCATGATGATGCGTATTTAAAATAAATTTTAAGTTTAATTTATTTTTTTTTAAGTAATCTCTAATAGGATCGGACTCAGATGGATCAACTACACAAGCGTTTTTAGTTTTTTTATTTTCAACAATATATGCGTAATTATCTTTGAGGCATGGAATGATATGAATATCCATCATTAAATAAAAATTAGTTTTTTTTACTAATTAAAAAAATACCAAATTCTGAACAAAGATTTTTTATTTCTAAATTAAAGTGCGAAATTTTAGAAGATCGATTTTGAGTAACTGCAATTGATTTAATTATATCAATCTGATCTGAATGGCATAAATCGAAAAAATCTTTAATAGTGCACATATGTAAATTAGGGGTATCATGCCATGTATTAGGCAAAGTTTTTGTAACTGGCATTCTTCCCTTAAATAATAAACTAAGCCTGACTTTCCAATATCCAAAGTTTGGAATAGAGACGATTGCATTTTTTCCTATTCTCAAAAGTTCATGCAAAACTTTTCTAGGTTTATAAAAAGCTTGTAAGGTTTGTGTCAGTATCACGTAATCAAAAGATTGATCCGGGTAATTAATTAAATCTTTTTCAGCATCTCCTTCTACAACAGAAAGACCTTTGCTTAAGCTTTCTTTAACTTTTTCGTGATCAATCTCAATACCTCGAGCATCAATTTTTTTTTCTTTTTTTAGATGGAGAAGAATACTTCCATCACCGCAACCCACATCAAGAACTTTTGTGAATGGTTTTATAAAATCTATTACTATTTTTGACTCTAATTTCATCTAAATTAAAAAAGCACTTTAAAGTGATTTTTTACCTCTTTAGCAGTTTATATGCGCTCGCAATTCGGTAAATCAGCGCAAATAGTTTTTATCGTAGGCATAATTTATTGTCAATTTATTCGGTTTTATTAATGATGTTGTTATTAGTTTTAAAAATTTTATAAGATTTATTTTTATAAATAGTATCAACCATAATAGCATTATGTTAATTAAAAAATATGAGTTTAAGATTTAAAAATTTTAGCAATTTAAAATATGAAGGTGGATTATCTCAAATTAAAAATATTAAAAATTCAATAAAACTCTCTGCAAATGAGTCTGCTTTAGGACCTTCAAAAAAAGCTATCTCTGCATTTGTTAAAGAAAGTAAAAAATTATCCAAGTATCCGGACGGAAATTCGAATATTTTAATACAATCAATATCAAAAAATTTAAAACTAAATCCTAATAATATTATTATTGGTAATGGTTCTGACGAAATTATTAGCTTAGCTTGCCAACTTTTTTTAAAACCAAATGATGAGGTAATAGTCACAGAATATAGTTTTTTAATGTATAGAATTTATACTAAAACCCATGGTGGCAAAGTTATCATAGCTTCAGAAGATAACTTTAAAGCAGATATAGGCTCTATATTAGCAAAAGTGACCACCAAAACTAAAATTGTATTTTTAGCTAATCCAAACAATCCAACAGGAACATATTTGGATAAAAATGAGATGCTGTTACTTAGAAAAAAATTGCGTAATAATATTTTGTTAGTTGTTGATGACGCTTATTTTGAGTTTGTTATTAAGAAGGATTATGTTTCTGGTTTAGATCTATTCAAAAATTTTAATAATGTTCTTATTACTCGATCTTTTTCAAAAATACATGGTCTTGCTAGTTTAAGACTTGGCTGGGGATATGGACCTAAAAATATTATTTCAGGCATGAAACTTATAAAGCCACCATTTAATGTTAATTCAGCAGCACAAGTAGCTGGCACCGAAGCATTAAACGATAAAAACTGGTTAAAAAAAAATATAGACCACAATACTAAGTGGGCAGATATTTTCTTTGAAAATTTTGTAAATTTAGGAATCCTAACAAATGTTCCCATGGCAAACTTTTTTTTAATGCATTTTAATAATAAACAAATAAATGCAGATCAAGTATTTGATAAATTTATTAAATCTAAAATTATATTAAGAAAAATGAAAGCTTATGGATTGCCTAATGCATTAAGAGTGACAATTGGAAATAATACAGAAAATAATCTATTTTTAAAAACTTTAAATAGAATTTTTAATGTTTAATAAAATAACAATAATAGGCCTAGGCTTAATAGGTTCTTCAATTGCAAGAGCAATTAAAAAAAAAAAATTATGTAAAAATTTGATTGCTCATGATAAATCAGAAACAGTTTTAAAAACAGTTTTAAAACTTAAAATAACAAATCAAACTGAAAAAAATTTAAACAAAAGCGTTGAGAATTCCGATTTAGTCATTATCTGCACACCGTTAGGAACTTACGAAAATATTGTCTCTAATATTAAAAATAGTTTAAAAAGAACATGCATTTTAACTGATGTTGGTTCTGCAAAAATTTATGTAACTCAGATTGTAAGTAAATTAATTAATAAAAATACAATTTGGATACCAGCTCACCCTATAGCAGGCACTGAACAAAGCGGACCTAGAGCGGGTTTTGCTGATTTATTTAAAAATAGATGGTGCATTATTACTCCAATCAATAAAAAAAATTCTATTCATGTAAAAAAATTAAATAAATTTTGGAAGAGAATTGGATGCAAGGTTCAGTATATGTCAGCAGAGCATCATGATAAAGTTATGGCAATCACTAGTCATATTCCTCATTTAATAGCCTACAATATTGTAGGCACTGCAGCTAATCTTGAGAAAGATACAAAGTCAGAAGTCATTAAGTATAGTGCCAGTGGATTTAGAGATTTTACCAGAATTGCTTCATCAGATCCAATAATGTGGAGAGATATAGCGCTAAATAATCGCAAACAAATTCTTCATATGTTAGATAAATTTAATTCTGATTTAAAAAAATTAAAAGGAGCAATTTTAAAAAGAGATAAAAACAAACTGTTTAAGTTATTTTCTAAAACTAGAAAGATTAGACAAGCCATTGTTAAAGCTGGACAGGATATTAATACTCCTAATTTTGGTAGGAAAAATTAATTATATATTTCTTTTTCCAGTTTACTCATAAAATCATTAGTACTTAAACCTGGTTCAATTGGTTTCTTAAATTCAATACAAATCTCCCCGGGAAATCTAAAAAAACTATCTTTTGGCCAAACATCACCAGTATTTAATTTAACAGGTATACAGGCAACGTTTGCTTTTTCATAAATTCTTGAAACTCCCTTTTTTAAGGGAACTCTTTGATTATTTTTAATTCGAGTTCCTTGTGGAAAAATAATTAAAGGAGATCTTTCTTTATTAATAGTTTCTGCAGTTTTTTCTAAAAAGACAAAGTGATCTTTAGTCACCTTTTCTCTACGAATTCCTATAAATCCTAATTTTTTTATGCACCATCCATAAAAAGGTATTTTAAATAATTCAGCTTTGACAATAAAAATCGGAGCATTAAGCACAGCATTAAAAACAAAAGTTTCACAAATAGACTGATGTGCAGATGCTATAAAAAATTTTCTATTCTTTGGGATATTTTCTAATCCTTTAAATATTATTTTTGTATTAATGATAAATCTTACACAAAAGATAATATAGAAACCTAGCATTCGGGCTAAGAACTGCATTGCTGTTTTTGGCATTACTAAAGTAGGCAAAGCTAATAGCGTTGAAAAAAAAGATCCACAATACGTTGCAAAATTAAACACCAGAGACCTTAAAAAATGCATTTAATTAATCAAAGCTTCTAACTTTTGCCTTGGTCTTATTACTTGATATTTATTTTTACTAATTAAAATTTCTGCACAATAGGGCCTCGTATTATAATTTGAGGCTAAAGATCTTCCGTAAGCTCCAATATTATTAATACAAACATAATCACCTTCATTGAGTTTTTGATATTTATTGTAGGAAATAAATGTATCAGAACTTTCACATACAGGACCGACAAACTCGGTGTTTTTGTTAATATTTGAACTATTTTTTAATAAAGGATGAATTTGATGTTTTGCACCATATAGAGCGGGCCTGATTAAATCATTCATTGCAGCATCAATAATTACGAATTTTTTTTTGGAAACATCTTTTAAATAAATTACTTTAGAAACTAATATTCCGATATTTCCACAAATAGATCTTCCGGGTTCAAATATAATTTCTACATTATTTGTCTTTTTAAAATTAAAAACAAGATTTGAATATTCTTTTAAATTAAAATTTTTCTCATCATCTGAATATGGAATTCCAGTCCCTCCTCCTAAGTCAATATATTTTAGATTAATTCCAATTTGATTTATCTTTTTATTAAAATCTGAGAGTGCATTTAACACTTTTTTAAAAGGATTAATCTCCATAATTTGCGATCCAATATGAACACTAATGGCTTCAAATTTTATATATTCATAATGATATTGATTATTGAATATTTGCAAGCAAGCATTCATCGTAACACCAAACTTGTTATCTTTTTTTCCTGTAGATATTTTTTTATTGGTTTTTCCCGAAATATTAGGATTAATTCTAATTCCCACAGAAACAATTTTATTATTTTTTTTAGCAATCCTATTAATAGTTATTATTTCAGCTTCGGATTCTGCATTAATTAAAAGAATTTCTTTTTTAATTGCAAAATCTAATTCTTCCTCTGTTTTTCCAACTCCAGAAAATACTATTTTTTTTGGTGAAATTCCTGCTTTTAAAGCAATTTTTAATTCACCAATTGAAACAACATCTGCACCAGAGCCAAGTTTTTTTAATTCAGAGAGTAGCCTTAAATTTGAATTTGATTTTACTGAAAAACAAATAATCGGGTTTGTTGTTCTAAAAGTTTTTTTAAAATTGGTAAAATTAAATCTAAGTTGACTTAAAGAATAAAGATAAAAAGGTGTTTTAATTTTATTTGCTATTTTTGATATAGCAATATTTTCATAAAATAATTTTTTATTTTTGAATTTGAGAAAATTCATTAAATAATTTTGATATCAATTTTAGTTTCTAAAGATGGTTTTTCAAAATTACTATTAAACGATTGATAAACAGGGTTATTTTTTACACCACAAGATGTCGTCAATAAGATTAATAATACTAATAAAACTCTAGTCATTTAAACTCTTTTTGATATTTGTTTATCATTTTATTAACATTAAATGGTGACGTCCCGCCATAAGATTTTTTTGAATTTACTGAATTTTTTAAATCAAATATTTTTAACACATCTTTTTCAACGCTTTTTTCAACTTTTTTAATTGTTAAAAAATCTAACTCATCAAGAGTTTGATTATTTTTCTCAGCGATATTTACAAGAGTTGCAGATTTTTTGTGAGCATCTCTAAAAGACATTCCTTTTTTTACTAAATAATCCGCAAAGTCTGTTGCGGTTGTAAAACCTAGTTTTGCCGCAGCTAGCATTTTTATTTTATTTGGCTTCATTCCGTTTACCAACTCTGTTGCAAGCTGAATATTTAATAAAAGACTATCGTATGCATCAAATACACTTTCTTTATCCTCCTGCATGTCTTTGAAATATGCTAATGGCAGCCCCTTCATAGTAGTTAGCATAGAGGATAATTGACCAAATATTCTTCCTGTTTTTCCTCTAATTAATTCCGCAGAGTCAGGATTCTTTTTTTGCGGCATAATTGAGGATCCTGTTAACAAATTATCTTCTAGGGTGATTAAATTTACTAAATCTGAATTCCAAATAATAATTTCTTCAGCTAGTCTTGAAAGATGAACCGAACATAAAGACGCTATAAATAAAAACTCGATGACGAAATCTCTATCAGAAACAGAGTCAATGGAGTTGTCAGTGGGCTTTTTAAATCCGAGTTTTTTTGAGGTAAAATGTCTATCAATATTATATGAAGTTCCAGCAAGAGCAGCTGATCCTAAAGGATTTTCATTAATACTTTCTAAAAAGTTTGCAATTCTTTTTTTATCTCTTTTAAACATTTCCACGTAAGCCAATAAATAATGGGAGAAGAGTACCGGCTGCGCATTTTTAAGATGTGTAAACCCAGGCATAATCACATCGGTATTTTTTTTAGCTTTATTTAAAAAACTTTTGATGAGTAAAGTTAAATTTTTATCAACGTTATTTGCAGATTTTTTAATCCAAAGTTTAAAATCTGTTACAACCTGGTCATTTCTAGATCTTGCAGTATGAAGAAAACCAGCATGGTCTCCAATAATTTCAAATAATCTTTTTTCAATATTTAGATGAATATCCTCATATTCTTTCTTAAATTGAAACTTATTTTTTTGTATTTCTATTTTAATTTTCTTTAAGCCAAAAATAATTTTTTTTGCAGATTCATTTTTAATAATTTTTTGTTTTGACAACATTTCGCAATGAGCAATAGATGCGTCAATATCCTCATTAAATAATCTTTTATCAATATCAATTGATGAATTAATGGATTGCAAAAGTTTTGATGTAGGTTTTTTAACTCTTGTACCCCATACTTTATTTTTATTTTCTTTAGTCATATCTTTAATAATATATAAATCTAAATCATGTTTTTTTTGCGTAATATTTTAAAATATTTAGTTTATTCAATTAGTTTATTGTTATTTATTACTAATCACTCTTTACCACAACCAATTAAAGATCTTCCTTTTAAGAATATAGTCGTTCATGAAATACCAAAAGAAATCATTGGCGAAGAATTTATAGATTTCTCTGGAAAAAAATTTAAATTTAATAAATTTGATCAGGAAATTACTCTTATTAATTTTTGGGCAACCTGGTGTGTACCATGTAAAGAAGAGATGCCTTCTATTGATAAATTAGTAAACATTTTGGGAAAAAATAAAATAAAAATATTTGCAATTAATCTTGAGAAAATAAATAAGAAAAAAACTGATAAGTTTTTAAGCGATTTAAGAATTAAAAATTTTTCCACTTATTATGATCCAGATTATGTTCTTGCTAATAGAATTGGACTTCGAGGTTTGCCAACAACTTTAATTATAGATCGAAATGGCAAAGAATTAGCAAGAGTTATTGGTTCAATAGACTTTACTGATGAAAAATTTATTTCTTGGTTAAAAGAATTGTAGAATTAGTTTTTATAAAAATAAAATAAAGTCATCAAAATAACTATAGCAACAAACTGCGCGATAACTCTCAATTGCATTAATTTGTTACTTTTTCTCTTATCATCGATATTACTTCCAAGAAAAAACGATTTTAATCCACGAATAAGAATTACCGTTACTACTATCAAAGCAATTATAGCAATAATTCGACTTAAATCTGACATTGATAAATAGTTATCATAAAATGATTTAAATTATATAAAATAAATTTTAATGAAATTAATTGAAGAAAATATCTTTTTAAAAACAATCTCCCTACAACAAACATCTCCTGTTGCAAAATCTTTAATTGTTTTTTGTCACGGATATGGCGCTGATGGCAAAGATTTAATTAATATTGGAAATTATTGGCAAAGGTTCTTACCAGATTCTTATTTTACTTCACCAAATGCACCAAATATTTGTTCAGTAAATCCTGGGGGGTTTGAATGGTTTGATTTAATGAGTCAGGATAAAAACAAAATAAGTTTTGAATTAGAAAATTCAATAAACAAACTAACAGAGTTTATTAACGCAAAACTCAAAGCATTAAGTTTAGATCATTCAAAGCTTTTTCTTATTGGTTTTAGTCAAGGAACAATGATGTCTTTACATTATTCTTTAACAAATAATAATATAATTGCAGGGGTTGTTGGGTATTCAGGAAAAATTTACGATCCTACTTTATTAGAAAAAAATATTAAATCTAAACCACCAATTTTTTTAATGCACGGGGATGATGATAATATTGTTCCATTAGAAGAAATGCTAGAAGCAAAAAATTTTTTACTTAAAAATAAGGTAAATTTAAAAACTAAAATTTTTAAAGGTTGCGGCCACACAATTCCAACTCAAGGACTAAGTTTAGGTCTAGAATTTATTAACATTAATAAAAAATAAATATTTTGATTAAAAATAAAATTAATATATCAATAAGTTATTAAATGATTATAAAAGAAATTAATTCAGTACCATTAGATAAGTGTCCAGCTCTCGTATTGAACGCAGATTATAGGCCACTAAGTTATTACCCTTTATCACTCTGGTGTTGGCAAGACGCTGTTAGAGACGTATTTTTAAATAGAGTGACCATAGTTTCTGAATACGATCGTGAAATTAGAAGTCCTTCTTTCTCGATGAAATTGCCAAGCGTAATATCACTAAAAAAATATATCAAACCCTCCGAGTTTCCAAATTTTACAAGATTTAACGTTTTTTTAAGAGATAGGTTTTCCTGTCAGTACTGTGGAAGCAATAAAAATTTAACATTTGATCATGTAATACCAAGATCAAGAGGAGGTATTACATGTTGGGAGAATGTAGTTTCTGCTTGTTGCACATGTAATGTAAAAAAAGGTGGTAAACTACCAAGTGTCAGCGGAATGATTCCCAAAATAAAACCATATCGTCCAACGGTTGAAGAATTACACGACAATGGAAAGTTCTTCCCGCCAAACTTTTTACATCAAAGTTGGTTAGATTATTTATATTGGGACGTTAAATTAGAAAGCTAATATTTTTTTGTTATAGCTATTGCAAATTTAGAGCTATTTTTTATTACAGAATCTAACAAAGAATATAA
>Ga0247832_1001789_pt1 | contig 35837 bp, 40 predicted proteins | sample LaCruzMarch2015__10_FD_192407 | JGI IMG/M metagenome (GOLD analysis project Ga0247832, IMG submission 192407) | Freshwater microbial communities from meromictic Lake La Cruz, Castile-La Mancha, Spain - LaCruzMarch2015_4m | ecosystem: Environmental > Aquatic > Freshwater > Lake | place: Spain... | reverse complement strand
CTGAGTTCCATTGATTTGAATTTCCACTTGTAGAACTTATAATACTAGCATTAATACTATTTTGTGAACTTAAATTATTAACATATGTATAATTTGGTTGTGATGCTGTTATATTAGAACCTAATATGAATGTATTGCATTGATTGTTGGTGTTATTATTACAACCACCTAAAATTGAAGAATAAAATCCAGAAGCGGTATTACCCCAACCACCACCTACGTTTGAATAATCTCCACAAGCAGTATTATTACGCCCACCAGCTATGTTTGAAAAATAACCAGAAGCACTATTACCAGTTCCGCCAGCTACGTTTGAATAATAAGCAGAAGCAGTATTACAAATACCACCAGCAACGTTTGAATAATTTCCAGAAGCAGTATTAGAAATACCACCCCCTACGTTCGAATAACCTCCTGAAACAATATTACTAACACCACCAGCAACGTTTGAATAATTTTTAGAAGTAATATTATAACGACCGCCAGCTATGTTAGAATAACATCCAGAAGCAGTATTACTTCCATTTGTAGGTTTTATAGAATTTGTTGGATATACTAAAGTATATGCTTGACTGGAAAGTTTTGAAAATCTAGTATCATTATAAGAAACAACAGATGTAGCAGATACAGAATTCCATGAAGTATAAACTGAGTTCCATTGATTTGAATTTCCACTTGTAGAACTTATAATACTAGCATTAATACTATTTTGTGAACTTAAATTATTAACATATGTATAATTTGGTTGTGATGCTGTTATATTAGAACCTAATATAAACGTATTGCATTGATTGTTGGTGTTATTACCATAACCACCCGCAACGTTTGAATAGTAACCAGAAGCAGTATTAGCACGTCCACCAGCAACGTTTGAATAAAATCCAGAAGCACTATTACCATAACCACCCGCTACATTTGAATAATATCCAGAAACAATATTACAATAACCACTCGCTACATTTGAATAATATCCAGAAGCACTATTACCATAACCACCCGCTACATTTGAACCATATCCAGAAGCACTATTATTTCCTATTTTTGGAATAATAGAATAATTATTTGCATCATAAAATTTATACGGAGAAGGATCTCCTAATGTAGAAAGAGGAGATTGATACGTAACACCTCCTATATTTGTTATTATAACAGCATTTGTTGGTAAACTTGAAGTGTTTAATGGTAATTGACTAATTTTTTTTGAAGCCATATATTAATATCTATATTTACCTCAACGTTAGGGTAAATAATATTTAAATGAGCAAATTTCTAAAATTATTAAATTCCGTATTAAACGAACAAGAAAATCCCGACATGCCTCCCCAAGAAGGCAGTGACATTACTCCAACAAGCATGGATTCAGAAGTTTCATCTGCTCTTCCAGAAGAAGATGAGGTTGCTTTGGATACTATAAAATATAAAACACTATTAAAAGCATTAAAAAAAGCATTATACAATTCATATCCAAATAATTTAGAAAAACAAACACAAATATCTAAAATTAAAGTAGATAGTGATGATTTAAAACGACTTAAATTTTCTGAAAATTCTTTAATGTCTTTATTAGACGACGAAGAGTTTGTTCCTTCTACTGAAGAATAATTTGATTTTTTTTATTTCTTTGTTAGCATTAAGAAATGGAAGCATATTCGATTGAAAATTTAACAAAAGAGCAATATAAACTAATATTAGAGTCTGTATTGTTCTCAGGATCAACGTCAGTAAATGCACGTTGGTATATCGACAATGCTAGTGATTTAGTTGATATTGGAGTCTTTTTAAGAAAAAAACATCCAAATATTTTAACAGAAAATATATTTTTACTTAATGATAAAGAATATCATGATGAATTTTCTGAAAAAATTATTGACTTTTTCCCCGAAATAGTAGAAAATATATCTAATTTATGAAAATATCTGTATCCGGAACTTCTTGCCAAGGAAAATCAACTTATATTAAAGATTTTCTTAAAAAATGGCCTTCTTACAAAACACCTGAAAAAACATATAGGGATTTTATTAAAGATAAAAACCTACCTCACTCCAAAAACGGAACAGAGGAAAGTCAAAAGGCAATATTAGATGCTTTGTTGGATGAATCTCAACAATATTCAAGAAGTGATAATGTTATTTTTGATCGTTGTATTGTAGATAACCTAGCATATTCTTCTTGGCTCTTCTTGAACGATAAGGTTTCTGAGAAATTTTTAGATCAATGTAGAATTACTATCAGAGAAGCATTAAAAACTTTTGATATTATATTTTTCTTTCCGATAACAAAATTTTCTCCTGTAGAATTTGAAAAGGGAGAATTGAGAGACGATGATTTAATTTATAGAGAAGAAATTGATAATATTTTTAAAACTTTTGTAAAATCATATCATCAGCAAGATGGTAGAGTATTTCCTACTGATGATAGCCCTCCAATCATTGAAATTTTTGGAAGTCCGGAAGAAAGAGTAAAGTTAACCGAATTGTATATCAATCCAGAGGGAAAAGCATTTGGAGAAGATCAGAGTCTGATTTCTGATATTTGGACACCCTAAAGATAAATAATATTATATGAGATTTAATGTTTTAGCCGAAAGTATTATCAGTGATATGTTATCAGAAGGTCGAATGTCAAAAGTTTCTAAATATTCTAGTATTGGTGTGGACACCGAAAAGATGTTAGAAAAATTAAATGCAGGAGATTTTGATATTATCTTGAAGAGTTGGGTTGGTAGTCCGCGATATGCAGGACTTACAGAAGAAGAAATTCGTAGTATTGTTAGCGGTGTTGTTTCCAATATCACAGAAAACAATCCATCATCTTTTGATGAATTGAGTGATTCGATTATGAGTGTAGTCGATAGGGCATATCAAGACAAGGGACCGAGAAGAAAAACATACAACGAAAGATTGACTAAAGCCATTAGAAATTTAATTCTTCATAAAGAATATGAATTAATTAAGACCGGAGAATCAAATTCTATCGACACTTCTTCAGAATCTGAAGAGATGTCTGATGATCAAAAACCTGTATTTGATATCGAAGGACTAACCTCAATTGAATCCGCTGTTTATGAGTTTATAAAACAAGCAGATAATCCTACATCTATTTCAGAATTATCAGAAACATTTGATGATCCAGAAGGCATTACAGATTCTTTACTACAAAAAGGTTTAATAAAAAAGGAAGGTAATAATTTCGTTGCTTCTGAAGATTCTGATATGACTAATATATTAGACACTGATGATGATTTTGAAGAAAATCCATTAGAAGCAGATTCCGATGTTTCTTCTACCTTTAAAGATACTTTTGGTAGACAGGGCAGCGAGGAATATGGAGATGCTGGGAACACACCTTCATGGAGAAGAAGCCGTAAAGGAGATTACGGCAATGAAAATTTCGATTATTGACAAATAATTAAAAAAGTGATAGCGTATTTATGTGAATAAAATACCTAGCAATTATGTTTTAGAAAAATTCTATACGTATTCTGGCAGTCCTTCATATAGTAAATTTACTAAAACCTATAATGCGTCCTGTCCTGTTTGTAGAGAAGGCAAGTCTTGGTTGAAGAAAAAACGATTGTTTCTTTATCCAGAATCTGATAGTTTCTATTGCTTTAATTGTGTTAAAGCATGGAATATATATACTTGGTTGTATCAAGTGTCTGGTATGACAAAGGACGAAATACATCAAGAAGCATTTTCTAATGATTTTTCGCGTGAAATTGTTTTAGAGAATAATAAAAATAAATTTGTTAAAAAAATAACACCACTTCCCCACGATTCTATAAATTTAAACGATCTTCAACAAAAAATATTCTATGGAAATGATAAAAGTTTTAAAAATGCTTTAGAATATATTGAAAAGAGAAAATTAAACACGGCAGTAAACAAGAGTTCTTCTTATTTCATAAGTTTAACAGACAATTTTCACAAAAACCGACTATGCATACCATATTACGATCTTGATAAAAAGATAGTATTTTATCAGACAAGAGCATTGGATGGATCAGAGCCTAGATATTTGAATAAAGTTGGTTGCGATAAATCGCTTTTTGGTATAGAAAGAGTAGATTCTGATATTGAATATTTGTTCTTGTTTGAAGGTGCTATAGATGCGATGATGGTTAAAAATGGATTGGCAGTTGTAGGATTAACTCTAACGGAATATCAGAAAAAACAATTAAACAATTTCCCATTTCATAAAAAAATATGGGTTTTAGACAATCTAAAAATAGATAAAGCAGCCAAGGAAAGTACTCAGAGATTACTATTAGAAGGACAAACCGTTTTTAGATGGCCTGATGTATCCTATAAGGACTTTAATGAATGGGCTGTAAAAGAAAATTTAAATGAAATAAATTATAATATTATTTTAGAAAATATTTAATTATAATTGTTCTTGATCTCTTAAGCGTTTCGGAGCCATAATAACAAAAGAGTTTAAAACTTCTTTAAGCTTTTCAATTTCACCTGCAATACGAGTAATGCTATCAGAAGCTTTACGTGTGATTCCTCTTAATAAACTACCTGCTTTATCGTTGTCTGCTAAAACCTTGTGTAAAGATTCGGTAGAAGGATCATTTAAAAATTCTGCAAATCGATCTAATTTTCCAGACCATTCCTTTATTTGTTTAATACTTTCAGTTGAGACATTAGGATCTATTCCCTCAACATCAAAATCTTCTGGATTTGTTTCGGAATCAAACGATTTTTCATAATCTTGCTTTGTTTTTTCTGGTGTAAACCCACTGGGAGATTTTTGTTCCATATCAACCAAAGAATCTTCTTCGGAAGATGTGTTTTCCGAAGGTTTTGGATCTGCCTCTTCTTGTTCTTTTAATAAATTTGAATAAAAGCTGCGAATAAAAGGAAAATCAGATTCTGTCAATGTTTTGTCCTTTTTAAAAATATTTTCAATAGAGTCTTTCATAAATTTTGATGCATTTCCCTTCAATACGTTATCAACGTCTTTTTTTCTTTTCTTATCAACACAAGGAACAGTTGATATGGCATTTTTTTTCTTCTTGATTTTATACATACTTGTGAGATAATATATTTATATTTACTCCGTGAATGTTAAATTTATATAAAAATATGAATACAGAATATAAAATAATTGTTGCAACTGCACACAAAAAAGAAGAATTTAGAGAAAAGGCGGGAATTGCTCTTACTCTGGATAAATTAAATGTTTTTAATACTTCTTCTATAATTTATGAAAACAAACAAGGATTAACTAAAATTTATAATTCTTTTATAAATGAAGAGAACAGAGGAAAGAAATTAATTTTTGTACACGATGATGTCATAATTGAAGATCTTTTTTTCGAGGAAAAACTTAAATTGGCATTTGAAAAATATGATATTGTTGGTTTAGCGGGAACAAAGCAGTGTAATTTAAATTCTGATATGATGGCATGGCATTTGATGTCACCTAGAGAGTCATTTGTTGGTGAGGTAGGGCATAGTAAGGATAAAAATTACTGGACTAGTGGATTTGGTCCAAGTCCATCAAGAGCATTAATAATCGATGGGTTGTTTATTGCGGTAAATGTTGATAAGTTATTGGAAACAAACACTAGATTTGATGAAGATTTTGATTTTCATCATTATGACATATCTTTCTGCTTGATTTCTAATAGAAATAAGTTAAAAATAGGTGTATATCCGATCAAAGTTACTCATTTTGGTCTCGGAGACAGCATGAACTCTCCTGAATGGTTGAAAAGCTCTATAACATTTAAACAAAAATATTTAAAATGGTAAAAAAACCTTATAATGATGATTTATTCATCCACATGGATTGGATTTTGAAGAAAAGGGGCAATGAACCTCAATGCGAAAACAATATACCATATCCATTTATTTTAAACAGATGGTTGTCGATGGTAGATTCATCTATTTCGCAGATTATCAATGCAACCACAAATAAGTGGATTACTACACAGGGAATTTGCTCTGATAAAAAAACTTTAGGCAAATTTTATAGAAAAGTTATACCAAAAATTTTTAAGAAGTATTCATACATTAAAAAAATTTCTAAAAATGAATATAGTAATGATGATTATGAGAATTTAGCAATCGTTAAAGAAATTTCTGTAAGAGAAATAAAAATGTATGAAAAAACACTTGCAGAATTAAAGGAGTAAATTAAATATATATATTATGATGCAAAGACCCGAACAAGAAGATAGAATTGGTGGATTAGTACAAATTGATAACTACAAAGGTAGTTCGTTTGAACTTGATGGTTGGCAATTGTCTAAAGTTTTAGATGATATTTTAATGGTTCAGTATACAGATATTAATGAAGAGGGTGATTTGGTAAAAAGAGGAAGCATGTGGGTTCCTATAAATGCTGTCAATCACGTCTGGAGAGTTGGAAAAATTTTATTGGCTGGACCAAATTGCAAGACTGTTGCTGAAGGAGATCATATAGTTTTTCCGAATGATAGAGGAATTCAAGTTTCCAATTTAAACGGACTTAAACATATTGTCTTCTTGAACGAGGCTAGAATATTTGGAATCTGTACTCCAAAGGCTTCTTAAATAAAGAACAGTGAAGCTATCATTGGATGGTCTAAGACAGCTTTGTTCTTCTAATTTAGTTGAATTAAAGTTTAATAGAAGATTGAAAATAATTGGACTACCTCCAACCAGAAGAATGCTAGCTACTTTGGATGCTCAACTTTTAAATTCTACTTTAGGAAAAGAAGTACTAAACTTCAAACCTCCAACAAGAGGTGCTGCATATAACGCAGCTTCTAAAGGATTATTGACTGTTTGGGATTTACTATATCAAGATTGGAGAAATATTCCAATTGAAAATGTTTTTGTAGTATCTACAGTTCCAACAAAACCTGAAAAAACCTTTTGGGAATACTTTGATAAAGTTTTAGGAAAAATGACAGCTTCACAGAAAGCTACATTTATGAGCAAATGAATATTACAAAAACACCAACAGAAAATGCATGTATGTTTTTATTACAAAAAAACATATCATTAGAATTGAATAACAAACCATATAAGCAGGGAAAGCTTATAATTTTTTATCAGAAAAATTTTTATTTGACATTTGTAATAGATACTGTTAAAAATAAGAGAGAGAAAATAGAAATACCTATTCCTTTTGGAGTGGAGATGCACGAAGATGATGATTTGGTGTTTTTTGATTATAGATTAAAAACTCTTGCCAAACAAGCTCCAGAAGTGGAGAATTATCTGAGAGTATATTCTGCTAAAAAAAATTCTAACAAATTTTGGAACTCAATATTAACGATTTCTGCTGATATAAATGGTAAGTATTTGCGTGAATGAGATGCAAAAAAACTATCAAAAAGAATATCGATTAAAAAATAAAAAAAACTTAAAAATTATTTTAAAGAACATTATAAAAATAACAAAGAAAATATTAAATTATTAAGAAAAGAATATCGAAAAAAAAATTCAGAATCCATTAAAATAAAAAAAAGAAATTATTATCAAAATAATAAAATTAAAATTTCTGAAAGTCATAAAAAATACATTAATAAAAATAAAAATTATTGGAAAGATTATAATAAAAAATATTACGAAAATAATAAAGAAAAAATAAATAAACAAAAAAAAGAATATAATAAAAAAAGATTACAAAATGATCCAATATATAAAATGGTTAGAAATATAAGATCTAGAATTAAAAATGCTTTAAAAGATAAAGCAATTAAAAATTACATGAAACCTTTAGAATTATTTGGAGCTTCTGCTGAAGAAGTTTGGAATCATTTGGAATCACAATTTAAAGATGGTATGACCCGATATAATAATAATCAAAAGGGTTGGCATATCGATCACATTAAACCAATTAGTTTATTTGATTTAAATAATCCGGAGCAATTAAAAAAATGTTGTCATTATAAAAACTTGCAACCATTGTGGTGGTATGATAATCTTAGTAAAGGAAAAAAATATGCAAAAACCTAATAATATTCTAATGTATAGTATCTTTTCTGGAACCTTTTATGAGATTCCAGATTCAGATTTTCATCTTATGGATGGTGGTCAGATTCCTCTACTCAAAAAACCTTCTTCTAGCTGTAGTAAATGTTATGGAAGAGGGCATTTAGGCAGGGATACGCAAAGCTTTGGTTATACCGTGTGTAATTGTGTGCGAAAAGTAGCAAACATTAACCTCCTCAAAACTACCAAAGATGTTACAATTAGTTAATTACCTAAAAACATTTCCCACCGATGCAAAAGCAAGACCACAACAAGAAGTTGCTTTAAATAAAATAGCAAAAGCATTTTCTAGTGGTAAAAAATTTGTCATAGCATCACTGCCTACTGGTTCTGGTAAATCTCATATAGCAGCATCCGTTGCGAGATCCGCAACTCCAATAGATACTCGTCGAAAAGAGTTGATAGATTCTTATATGATATATAAGAAGGACAGGAATGGAAATTTTAAGTATGAAGATGATTTTTTAGATGGAACTTCATTCGGAAGTTATATTTTAACTATTACTAAATCCTTGCAAGATCAATACAAGGGATTATTTAAAGAGTCTGTGATTGTTAAGGGAAAATCGAACTATTCTTGTGATGTAGATCCTAATGTATCAATTGATTTTGCTCCCTGTTTATATTCACCAGAGATCAAAGAAGCTTGTTTTGCTGCTGATAGATGTCCTTATTATAGAAATCGAAATGCTGCATTTACTTCAGTAGATCCTGTATTGAATTATAGAGCTTTTATGAATCTTCCTAGTTTTTTGCGAAAGAGAGAGATCTATATATTCGACGAGGCTGGAGATATGGAAGCTGAATTAGTGGGTCAGTATTCCATATCAATAAGTTATTCACATCTTTTGGCTGAAGATATTGATTTTAAAAAGTTGAGTAGCGATGACAATAGAGAAGCAGGAAAATGGTTAAACGATGTTTATACTAAATTAAAAAGCGAATCTGATAAGTTAAAAAATAGACTTTCCAGCCTAGAAAAAAAAGAATCGCATAAGGCAATTAAAAATAAAGACATTCAAAGACTGGGGAAGCTCAATGGAATGATTCATTCATTGGAAAATGTTATCAATTTTTGGGAGGAGTGTGAATATTTGGTTGAACGCAGAGATTCTGAGGGTGTAACATTTGTTCCGTATGATGTTAGACCATTGGCTGATATGCTTTTTAAGGGTGCAGATATGATTTTAATGATGTCCGCTACTATTTCCAATCCCAAACAATTTGCAAAAACATTGGGCATACAAGAAGGTCAGTATGAATTCATAGAAGCTTCTTCTTCGTTCAGTTCAAGCAAATCTCCTATTAAAACATCTAGGAAATACAGTCTTTCATATAAAAACAATAATAAAGACTTACCAAGAATAATAGAAGCCGCTGTAGAGCTTTGTAAATGCCACAAGGGACAAAAGGGAGTTATACATACCCATACAAATAAAATAGCCGAAGAAATAAAGAGGAAGGTTGCTGGTGATGATAGGTTCATTTTTAGGGAAATAGGAAATACAAATGAAGATATTCTGAAAGAGCATAAATCAAGAATTGATGATGATACAATTTTGGTAAGTCCCTCTTTAGATACTGGAATCAGTTTGGATGGTGACTTAGGAAGGTTTCAGATAATATTGAAAGCTCCCTTTCTTCCACTAAGCTCTAAGAGAATTAAAAAGATATACGACAAGAATAAAGAATATTACATGATGAAGATGTTGGATAATTTGATTCAAATGTGTGGAAGATGTACTAGATCAGATGAAGATCATTCTGTAACTTATATTTTGGATGCAAATGCGGTAAATTCTATCATTTCAAATAAACATTTATTGCCTAAACATTTTTTAGAACGTATTTCGTGATAAATATAGGAAGTGAAGAATTATACTTTCCATTTTGAAGCGCAAACATTATTAGAGCAGTTTGTAGCAGCTTTTAACGACATTGTTATTAAAAGATATGATAATGAAGATACAACAGTATCTCCTATGAGTGGATTTAAAGTAAATTTTGTATATTCCCCAAAACAAAGATTATATGCCACTTTAAATACACCAGCACCAGGCGGGCTAACGGTTCCTTGTGTTGCAGTTAGTATAAATGGTATATCAAGAGACAATAATAGAGTTTTTAATAAATTGGAAGGATTTACAGTTCCTAATTTTGATATAGAATATGGAAATTATGTAAAAAATATTCCACAACCAGTTCCTGTAAATATTGGTGTGAATATGACAATAGTTACTAAATTCCAAGCAGATATGGATCAGATATTATCTAATTTTATTCCATATTGTGATCCTTATATAATAATTTCTTGGAAATTGCCATTTGCTAAAAATTTTGAAATAAGATCTGAAGTATTGTGGAGCGGACAAACAAACGTTCAATATCCAAGTGATATCGGGCCTACGCAAGCATTCAGAATATCCGCTGATACATCTTTTACAATAAAGGGATGGCTATTCAAAAAAACCGATGAAATAGTTAAAAGAATTTATACAATAGATGAAAAATTCTTTAATTCTAATAATCCAACGAAAGATTATTTTAATTTACCAGAATTATAAATTATGGACGCAAGAGTTTTAGTATACGCAAAACCAAGTGCAGCAGATGTATTTCCATATAATATATATGTGACAACTCCTGAATTATCTTCTACACAAATTAAAAATATTATAATTTCTGGAAAAAGTTTTTATCAATTAAGATCTTTATACCTAAGTGGAAGCGATATAAGCATATTTCAAGGATTAAGTTACAATTATTTCAATCCATTCACTGGTGTAGAGCACTTAGATGTTAAAAATCCTCCATTTTCTGCAACTTTATTACCTAAATTTACAGTATTTAGTGAAAATGTTTTACAGTTTGACATACCGGATGAGATTTTTTATAATATACATGAAAAAACACCTCCGTATGATTCTTATTTGGATGTGATAGTAGAAAATGAAGCAGGATATGGTCTTTTAACAAGAGATAGTATTGTGTATAGAATTAGTTCTTGGAGTGGTTTCATCCAAGAACAAAAACCTTCAATATCTGGAATATATATTGCAACAACGTAAAGATTATTTGTCCGTTGTCTCTAAATATATTAAATGGCAGCAATTTTTAATATATACAACAAATTAGAATCAACGTATTGGAAACCCGTAAATTTTAATGTTGTTGGAGATCAAGTTAATGTTAAAAAAATTCCAGTATTATTTGATAATGGAATGTATTTCTATTTGCATACATTTTTAAAAAATTCAAATGACTTTACATTTAATAAAAAAACAGGTACTTTTTTGACAAATTTTTTATATAATTCTTATTTTTTAAAGAATAATGTAAATCCTTCTATAACTAATGAATTAACAAAAATAGAAAGCCCTATAACTTCATCTCAAAATAATGTTTATACTATATATAACGCAAATTCCTCTATATTAAACAATTCAACGGTTTTAAAAGATAGTGAACAATTAAACTTTTCAAAGAGCGATACAATAGAATTTTTGTTTAAAAATGATTATGTAGTTGTTAAAAATATATATGGAAGAGTTCTAACTTCTGATTATATAGGAGTAAATGGTATTAGTTTTAAAACCGAAGAACACCCACCAGTAGATAATCAAAAATTTGATTATTTTTTAGGAAATAATTCTATAGTATTGTTTGAATATAAAAAGAATTATACTAATATTTTAATAAAAAATGATACTTCTAATACTTTAGTACTTTCTAGTATTAGTTTAAACTCAACAAATAATCTTCCTGAAAAATCAATTTTAAAATTTACATCTTACGATAAAAAAATATTAAACACCGATAATAGTGTATATGATAGTTATATCGTAAAATATAAAACAGATCCAACAAAAAATGAAAACAATTTAGAAATAGATTATTCATTTTTAAATGAAAATTTGTTATCACAGAATTATTTAGGATTATTTCCTATAGAGAATCCAGATATACAAGAAAAAGAATGTTTATATGATTTTCAAATACAAGGACTTAAAAATTATCAAACTCCGGAATATAAATACACAACAGCAAATCCCTTACTAACAGCATCTCCTTCTATAAGAAGGATATATAATAAAATATTTTCCGGAACAAATCAAAACAAAGGGTATGATAAAATATTTTTAGGATTTCAATCTGATACAAAAGAATATACATTTACAACGGATAATGAAAATTTGTTTTACTATCCTCCAACTTGTAAAAGAGAACCGTTAAGTTCGGTTGGTTTGATAGAGGACGGTGCTATAGCAGGAGAAGTTCCATTTACTTCGGACAGAATATCAATATATAGAACAAACTATGAAGAGCAGATACCCGGAGGACCACTTCCTAAAAGCATAACTAAATATGACAATACTTGGTTATGTTCATGGCTATCTGGAACAAACTTAGGAAGTAAACTATGGTTTGATCGTTATTATAATTCTGCATACTATACTTTAGACCAAGCGTTGAGCGCAAAAACTATTGTATATAACCAATCACTATCTGCCAATGTTCCATTTACATTCGACGTTCCTTCTTCTATAATACTGGAACCTGGAGTTTTATACAAATATGATAGAAGTGGAAAACAAAATAGTATAGATTTCATAAAACATTTGGATAGTGATATAAACAATCCACAAGGAGCAAACGTTTTAAGTATAACAAGTTGGCTTTCATCTCCATTAATAGATGATTCTAATTATAAAAATAACGGATTGGTATTTTTTAACACTCCTGAAAACTTTAAAAAAGATTATTGGATATTAAACGGGACAAATCATGCGGTTTTTCCTTCAAAAACTTCGTTATTACAAAAATCTAAATTTACAATTTCAATGTGGTTGAATGTAGATGATTGGAACAATATATATGGAGATCAAATTTTTGGAAACTACTATGAAAGCGGATTTGGACTTATAAATGATGGTGCTTTAAACGTTCCCATATTTACAATTATAAACACAGCATCTGCGGTTGTTTATAATATAAATTATAAATTTACAAAACTTTCTGAAATTCCACTTCCTGTTAATAACAATAGTTCATACTCATTTATTCAAAGACTTCCGGACTATAGTTATTGGGTTTTTGATTCAAAGAAAAAAACAGGTATAAAATACAACCCAATTAATAATATTGTTGCTTCTATTTCAAACTTACCATCATCTGTAATAACAAACATAGATCAGATAGAATTAGATTCGGATCAAAATTTTTATTTTTATGATAATACTGTTAAATCGTTTTTAAAAATAAATCAACTAGGAGAATTTATATCGCAGGGTAGTTTTTCTTTAGATTCTGGTATTAATAGAATAGAAATTGACAATAATAATGTATTATTAGGAATATATGGAAATGCATCTACAATAGATAATAATAATAATTTGTGGGAAGTTGTTGGTGGAAATTTATATAAAAATAGACAAATATATGCCAATGTAGGAGCAACTCAACAAATAATTTGTGATTCTGATAATAATATATGGATTGCACACGAACAGGATAAAATTTCTAAATTAAATACAAGTTCTGGTCTTTTTGAATTTTCTTTTAGATTAGGAAAAAACGCGGGAAAACCATTAAATCCGTGTATATCCTCTGAAAGATTTCGTTATATAAACCTTTTAAAAGTTCCTAAAAATACAAAATCTTGTGATCAAAGCACTTTATATGAAAATAATTTAATAATAGTAGATACTAGAGACAATAGTATTTATACACTAGATTCTACTGGGTATCTTTTATCCAAATTAGATTTAATAGCACTATTATCAGATCCTAAAATTTCTTTGAATTTTTATGCAAATGGAGATTTCAGTGGATATCAATTCGCAAGAAAATTTGGAGGAATAAATAAGTTGCTTTCTTGGAAATTAAAAATAGCAGAGCCGAATGGAAATAATTACAAATTAATTTCTCTTTCGAATGATGTAAATTCCTTACCAAAAGGATGGCATAATTTTTCTTTAGTTTTTGATTCTTTAAATGGAACGGCTAAGAGTTATATTGATTCTATAGAAGTTAATAGTGTTTCATTTGAACCGAGAAGATATCAAGTATATTATGATTACAGATCATCTTTATTACTAGGAGCAGCTACGATAAAAAATACAACATTAAATGATATTATAGGAATAGATAATAGTAACAAATTCATAGGAAGCGTTGCAGATTTAAGAATGTACTCCAAGGCATTAACACAGGGAGAGGTAGAACAAATTTACTTTTCTTCAAATTTTGCAGATTCTCGAAAAGATTTGAACTGGAATATAAGAGTTGGTGATAGAAATTTTTTAGAAGAAATTGAATATTTTTATAAAGCACAGCTTCCGGGAAGTAAAAGCAAGTACTTTAATATTAACATACACAATCTAAATATAGATAATAATATAAAAATGATTTTAGAAGAAGCTATAAAAACCAACATATCTAAAATAATACCAGCGGAATCTTCGCTTTATAAAATAAATTGGATGTAAAATGATTACTTTTAAAAAAACAACACCAACATGTTCGAATATCTATTTAATAGATGAAAATGTTTGTTTATCAAATTCGCTAAACACTTTAAATTATAATTTTTCATCTTTAAATTTTTCCTTAAGTTCTTTAGATAGCTATAGAAATTCTTGGTATAGTTTATACACCACGGTAAGTCAAAACAGTTCAATTTGGATAAAAACTGCGACAAATATTAAAGCATATAGCGCAATGTGGATAGATACTTCATTAACAGTATCTTCATTGAGTTCTACTTGGATAAAACCATATACTATATATTATCCAAAAATGTTGAATATAGATTATTGGTATTCACTATCTACAAATGATAAAAATTCAATAATACAAAATTGGATGAATACAAACTTCAAATATTCAAATAAAAACATAAACATAATAGCAGATGTTGTATTGTATTTAAATCAAAATCAAGCATTTTCTTTTAGATTTAATAGAAGTTTTCAAGAAACTTGCACACCAAATGGGGGAGGTTTAACACTAAGCTGCGGGGCATGTTCAATACCATGGCATGGATGCAATCATACTAGCGGATCAGGTAAAAACAAAAGACATTGGTGTACAAATGCATATGGCAGTTGTGGTGTAAGCGTACAAACTTCTACAGCATCAGTTGCTTGTGTCGGATCTGGAGGGAAAATGTTAAATATAGGATTAAATAGAAATGCTACTGATACTAATATTGCAATAACATTAACTATAAGAGTTAAAACTATAAACGGAGATTGGACGGTATTATGAGTAATATTATTGCACTTAAAAACACAGAAAGTATAGGAAATACGCTATCTACTGTTAACAATAACTATTTTAACTTAGAATTAAATACGTTAAGCATACAGAATGATATTGAAAAATATTGGAATCCTGTAATAAATTATTATTTAGATTTTCAAAAATTTTTAAAAGAAACAACAAGTATAGCACAATCATACTCATCAATGTTTATCGGAACATCAACTACAGTAGAAGCCAATTCTTCTTCTTGGATAAAACCAATAACTATCTTTTTTCCTTCTATATTTCCTGATTCCATAGAATCTGATAGTATAGTAGATACACTATCTAGTTGGATTATTGAATATTTTCCAGAAACTTCATTTTCAGAATATGATGAGATTACAGATTCTTTTAATCAAGTATCAAATTATGTAGAAAATCAAGAATTAATAGTATATGCACATAGATGGAAATACGGATCGTCAATATCTGATAATACTCTTCTAATTGATTATGCTTTTTGTCAAACATCTGATAAACAAGTATGCGTAACGTGTACAAATAGATATTCGGGATATGTTAGGTGTGGTAATGGTGATTTTAATTGTTCTGGACAATCAAACTCATGTCCACAATGTAAAACATTAAGTTGTTTTTATAATAGTCCGCCTTATAATGTATATGTGCCACCACCAACGAGAACATTAAGAGCAGTTGATCATTATAGTAATAGACCAGAAATAATAAGGGTTCCGGTATATAACAAAAAGGGAAAAATTAAAAAATATATTAAAAAGGTAATTACTAAAATAATTCGGTGGACAACTAATGAATGGACAGTTGTAGCAAATCCTTCTCCGAATGCACAAAATTCATATGGGTCTATTAGAGCAAATGTAGAAATGACATTTCAAGATAGAAGTGAAGAAGAAAATATATTTTCTGCTGTTTTTAAAATAAAAAACTGTTCTTGGAGATTTGATAGATTTTTACAATAAAAAAAATTATGAGTAGACAATTAACACAAGAAATTTTTAGAGAAGATTGCGTTGGAGATTCTTCCGGAAAACACAACTATAATCTATTATCGTTAGATACAAATATATGTAATATTTCAAGTCAATATTTTATTGTTCCAAATAATATTAATTCAATTTTTAATAATTTTATAGAAAATGCTGCAAGCTTTTCACAAGTAGTTGATTTATTTTTAGATCCAAAAAGATTTAATATAGTAAGTGCATCTGTAAATCTCTTAAGTTCATATTGGACAAAACATGAATTTTCAGTTCATTATCCATTAAATATATCATTATTGCAAAATATGACAGTTAGTTGTCCCACCGTTAATCAATTAAATGAAAAATTAATATCATCGGCAAAAACGTATTTAAATCAAAATTATTTAGCAGAAAATTTTGAAGAAAATACATATGCAAATGTAATATTTTTTCTTTATAATGTTCCAGTAAATCCTACAGATCTTAATAATTTAATTACTTCTAAAACAAGTCCAGAATTTTCCTTTAATGTTAGACATATGTATGTAGAATTTATAAAACAAGATGTTTCTTTGGGAAATGGTAAAATTTTTAAATTTAAAAACGTAGATAAAACGTGGACACTTGATTCAACTACTATAGGATCAACTGATTCTACTAAACAACCATTATTTATTCAAACAAATCCTCCACGAATTTTAACAAAACGAAATTCTATTAATAGCAGATCTGAAATAAATATTACAATATCTTCAAATACTTTTAATTTTGATTTATATTACTATGCAGTGAATTCTGGATATTATTTTTCAGGAATAAGTGATATAACACTTACAATAAATTCTGGAATTTATGTAGGAAGTGATTCTACAGATTCACCTGCGCTTACAATTTCGGGATTTAGTGTTGGAGATACTATAAAAATAATAAACAATGGAAACATACTTGGATATGGAGGAAAGGGAGGAGACGGAATAGATTTGGGGACTATTCCATCTAGTGATAACAATGGACAAAATGGAGGAGATGCTATTTTATTAAGATTTCCTGTATTAAGTATTGTGAATAATGGAATCATTGGTGGTGGTGGTGGTGGTGGTGCAGGAGGAATTGCTTCATATTCAGATAATAGATACCTAAAAGATTATTATAATTATAATAATAAAAGAGAACGGAAACAGTATATGAATTTCTCATCCGCCCTTGTAGGTGCTGGTGGTGGTGGTGGTGGTGGTGCAGGATACCTCGGAGGATATAACGGAGACGCTGGAATTTCTCAAGCAGCATCACAAGTAATAGAGCGGCGATATTTATGGACATTACAAGCTCCAGCACAGAATGGAAATGCAGGAACATTTTTTGCTGGAGGAGTAGGGGGAATCGGAAATACTCCTGGAGGAAATGGTGGCTTATTGGGTGTACAAGGAACAAGTACCGGAAAAACTGACTCCAGTGGAAATAAATATCCGCCCTTTGGAGGAAGTGCGGGATACGCAGTAAGAGGAAAAAGTTTTTTATCTTCAATAACAACAACAGTAGCAAATTCTTCTAAGTTAACAGGTGATGTTAGAGGTACAATAGCCGATTAATTTTTATGTTTGTACTATTTAATAAAAATAAAAATTTTATAGGATATAGTAATGATATTCCAGATAATTCTTGTATTTTAAAAAAAGAAATACCGCTTGAAACTTCTGATATTTTATTATGGAGATGGGAAGGGGATTATGACAATGGAAAAATGATTTCCAACGGAATGGGATATCCCATAGAAGAAATTGAATTGGAGAAAAATTTTTTAAATACTATAAACAAAAAATATCCAATAGAAACTCAAGTTTTAAATATAATAAAACAGTTAAAAAAAATAGTTCAAAATAATCAAAATATAATAGATGATGATTTTATAGACATGGCTGATTGCATTATAAATGCGGAAGATAAATACAATAAAAGAATTAATTATTATAAAAATTATTCCAAATTAATAACTAAAAATGAATCAGAGCAACAATTTAAAAACATCTTTGGAAAATAAAAAAGATCCATATCTAAAATTCAGATATTCCCGTGGAGTAGGAGATGTTATAGCTTGTATTTTACATAGTAAATTTTTTGGATGGTTAACAAAAATTATAACCGGAAAGTCCAAGCCATGTCAGACTTGTTCAAAAAGAATAGATGCATTAAATTCACTATTTCCTATATCATTTTGGAAATTATTTTTTAAAAATGCAGAACTAATGATTCAAGCACTTGATAAAGAATTATCAGAATTTGGATATGAAACAAGTATAACAGAAGATGGATTGGGCGTATCTTCATTTAAAGCTGATGTAATCGAATTAAAAAATACAGAAAATATAAATACTATAGATTATAATGAAAATGATTATATAAAAAATTATAGTTTAATTAATAGTGGAGAAAATATTTTAGGAGATTTTTTGATTAAAACAGAAATATATAAAAGAAAATAATATGGAAATAAAAATAATATCTACACAAACCATAACAAACTCTTTAGATTCTACTAGGGAATTTGGAAGTTTTTTACTAAAGGCAAATGCTATTATTCATATGATACATTGGTATGTTTTAAATTACAATTCGCATAAGATATTAGGAAATTTGTACGAAGATTTAGATGAATTGTTTGATACATTACAAGAAGAAATAATAGGAACAACAAGAAACAATGGTATTAGTTTTCCTAAAATTAATTTTCAAATTCCTCTTTTAGAATTAGATGATGTTTCTAGATTTGTAGATAATAATGATGAAATATTAAATATATATTTTGAAGTATATAAAGAAGTTACAAGCGTAATAACTTCAATAGAATTTAATAATTTTGTTACTCAGGTTAAAAGTGGAATACATAATACCGTAGATGAAATTGTATCTAGATTTAATAAAGCAAATTATCTTTTGTCTTTAGTTAAATAAGTCCCAATCCTTTATACAATTCATAAGAAAGTTCGCTATCTAAAAATCCTTCATCCCCAAACCAATATTTAGAAGTTGATAAATTTTCATTAATAGTTGTTTGTGGATTTTCCCAATCTATTAAACCTTCTAATTGTTTATAATCATAACTAGGAATGAATTCATAAAATTCATAATAGGAAGGCCAATTATAATCAGTTAGTCCTATAAAATTTGCTAAAACATCTACGGTGTATACTTGACATCCATTTATTTCTCCTGTTTGTATTGTTTTATATTTGTTTATAGACTTGTCTTTTAATATTACTGGAGTACCTGCTGTTATTCTATAGCATAAGGAAGTGATAATATCTCCTCTGTTTAAAACGTTTTGACTGTTAACTGTTGTATATGAAGTTTCTTGTAAAGATTTTGCTCCTAATAATCTAGATTGATTTATGCTAGCATAATCAATTACACGTTGAATATTAGGAGGAAAATTTAATCTAAAATCTTCGAAATCCATTCCAACTTTTTTAGCCATGTCATAAAGTTGATTTATATTGCAGTAATCAATGTCAGCATTATTTGAAACAAAATTTGCAATTTTTTCATATATAGAAACACCTAAATCATCATGCTCAAATGGGTATTTTCCGTATATAGAACCTAAAAAATTTTCAAACAAATTTGTACTTTCATTCAAAGAAGGCATAAAAGCCATTGATTGCATTTGTTCTGCCATATCAAAATCTTCATTTAATTTAAAAATAGTGGTGTCTTTATGTTCTGTAAAATCCAAGTAACGAGATTGTCCTGTTATTGTTTGTTTAAATGTATCTGTTGTAAAATAAGGAAGATGTTCTTTTCCGTATTTGTTAACCCATTTAAGACCAGTCCAATCTCCAGTTGCTTGTAAAGACTTATTCCATATAGAATAATTCATTACGGTTGGACTTGATTGATCATCAAGATAAAATGTAAATCCTTGTGGATTTATGTAAAATTTATTTAATATTTCTTTTGTATTTCTATCTAAAATATATATTTTATTTTCAATTGAATTTATAATATAAACTCTTCCCTTTAAATCACACCCAATACCTTCTAATGCAGTTTCATCGGTATTTATATTTGGATCAAACCAATCAGGAGCATATGTTGTTTCAGTTGTTCCTGACAAGTTTATTGTAAAAAGTGATCCACTATTATTATCTACAGAACCAACCCAACTATAACTAAAAGTAAACCAAGGGTTTTGGTCTATATCAAGAGTCAAATGATTTAAACCAATTATAGGATAAACAGAACTTAATAAAACTCCATTTGAATTTCTTTTTTCTAAAGAACATTCTTTAGTACTCCAAATATTGTTTGAAAGAGCAACCCAAACATTATTGTCTTTATCTACTGCTATTTCTTGTGGACAAGAACAAACTGGGTATGAATGAGAGTATAATAAATTTCCATTAGAATCATATTTTATTAAATATCCACTAGCAAAGTATGAATATGTAACCCATACATTATCTTCAGTGTCAGTGTCTATTCCCGTTGGTTCTATAATTCCATTTGCTTTGTTATTCAGCAAATTATAATCATATGGAGAATTTTCATCATATTCATAATATGATGTTTGTGCATACCAATCACCATCAATTGAAGGAGCAGGAGGAAATGTAAATCCAATGGCAGATGCAGGAGTTATAGCAAATAAAAAATTTCCATATCTATCGAACTTAAGCGTTGATATTGTATCATAAAGGGTGACCCATATATCCTGTTTACTATCTAAAACAACAGATACTGGAGATACTTGATCATAGGACCAAAATCCTAAATTATTATCAGAAACAACTTTATTTATGTCTATTGCACATAATATATCTCCTCTTGTTGTAAGTCTATAAAGATAATTTAATTCTGAATCTAACGCCCAAGCATGATATGTTGGAGACTGCATGGCTGCTATACTGCATATTCCATGAATACCAGAAAGTGCCATAGCATCTTTCGAAAAATCAACCTGATCATCATTAATGATTGGCATTTCAAATGTTTTGATAACAGCAACGTTCATGTTAGGAGTATCCATTGCTGCTGATAATACGGGATTGTATATGTACTGAGCAACAGTCATCAGCCCTGCTTCTGGATTGGATATCCATAGCATAGGATTATAATATTGTGTAGAAAGAGCAGGAAATTCTACATCAACACTTCCAGTAATAACCGAATTTAAAGAAGAAACAGTATTTGTGAAAAAAGTTCCCTTATAATAACCCGGAGTTTTATATCCTGTTTCATCTATCCATTTAAATTCTGTTGGTTGTGGAGTAAAATTTGAATCCAATCCTGTTGTACCTACATTTATAGATAGATTTCCAGATAGAGGAATGCTATGACAAAATGCATATTCTGGATTTAAAATTTTTATACCATTACTTCCATCGTTCCATTCATATTTGTCCGGATAAGGAATAATACTATTAGTATTTATTAATACAGGTTGTTGCGCTTGAGGCCATCTAGGATTTACATAATCTCTAATACCATTTTCGGTTATCCTGACATTATCTGGTGGTCTCACCATAAAAATATAAGGACATGAAACAGTTGCTAAACTATTTGAAAACCCCGGTAAGTCTCTGTCTGCATTTACACTATCATTAAAAGCTCTTATTCCACTTGTTCTTAAAGTTGCTATAAGTGTTGTATATGGTTTATCTTCTATAAAAAGATCATAATTGTGTATATCATCAATACAATAAAATTCAGCACTTCCAGTTACACCAGCCACTAAGCCTTCTCCATAGTTATTTATCTTTCCTACATCATTGGAATATATCTTATCTTCTTTTGGACTTATTGTTTTTATTGTATTTCCATCCAAATCCAAAAATCTATATTCTGGTCTTAAAAAGGACCACTTATTTCTAGGTTCTTGTGTTTGATATGATCTTGAAAATTGTGTCGCCAAATCGATATAATGTGGACCTTCCTTCGAAGATGTAAAATTTATTTTAAATGGATATCTATTATAATGTCCAGCAAATGTAGGTGGGGGAACAACATCAAAATATATAGACTCGTTTATAATAAGATTTACATTTAAATTAGAAGATAAGCTTACAACACCAGAAGATACGTATGCAAATAAAGAAATTATATAATTTCCCGGTAACTCATATATATGACTTGGATTTGTTTCAGTGCTCATTCCCCCATCACCAAAACTCCACAATAAAGAATATGAAGAAAGCGTTTGTTGACTATTTGTGGTGAATTGATATCTTGTTGCTCTAGCATATCCTGCATCTGGAGACACTCCAAAAGTTAAATTAGAATATGCAGCTTCTGTTATTGAAAATTCTATAATAGAAGAATTTACTCCCTCTGAATTAGTTAAAGTTACATAAGCATATCGCTTTTCGGCTTTAATCGGAGTTCCTACTAGTTCGCCTGTGTTTGTATTTATAGAAATTCCATTTGGAAGACCAACCGCAGACCATGTCAGCGGACTTGTTCCAGTATAAAAAATAAAAGCTGAAAAATAACTTCCAACAGTTAAATTAAAAGATTGTTTCGGAGTTATGTTCGGAGCAGACATTTTTTTTAAAAATCAACAGCTTTTATATATCCACTTGGTTCAACAATTTCTATTCTAGAACCAATATTATTAATATCATTAAACACCGGATATTGATAAAATCCTAGTGTAACGTTTTGTGTATAAACGGTGGAGTCTTGATTTGGGTATAAATCATTCCACAATAATATAGAAATTCCATTTACAAAAGTATTTGTATCATATCTATAAGTATCAACATTTTCTACTCCATCTATATTTAATATATCAGATGTTAATTTATATAAATCAATTATTTGTCCTAATTTAGAAATTTTGTGATTAAAAGTGTTTAAAAATAAAGTTTTAATATCATTAACAATAGCCGAAGACGCTCTTCTACTATTTTTATTTTTTGTTATTCTTAATTTAGAATTTACTAAATCATTTACGCTTGATACACCATTAATAGGTTTTGCATAAAAATCTAAATTCATATAAACAGGATCCATAACAACAATTTTTGATGTTATTGTTTTATTTTCATTCAATCCATTTATAATTAATTCTTTCTGTGGAGGAGCTAAAAAATCTTGCAATTCATTTTTTGGAACTGCATATACATATAAATTGTTAAAATTACAACTATTAGCAAATTTTATTTGATTTAATAAAATTTGATTTTCAAGTTGTGGATCGTTCAATCCTATTTTATATAGATATTTTATATGACCTCTCATATAATCATCATTGCTTATTACTTTTGAATCGGATAGAATATTAAAATAATTTGCTTCTATAAAAGATTCATAATCTCTATCGGTTACTAAACGATACTGAGATCTAAAGTTTTTTGGTGCGTTCAATCGAATTGAATCTACATTTTCATAATCAGAATACGAATTCGAAGGATATTCATTGGATAGTGAAATATAGCTCAACTGTTCGGTTGAAAGTTTTTCTTCATAATTAAAACTAATATCAGATATTATTTGATTGTATCGTACAGTATTGTACTGAACAAATTTTGAACTATTTAATCCATTTGGAGCAACACCAGAAGCATTCGGATTTATTTGCAAATAGTATACAGCAACTTGATCACCTTCATTTAATTTTTTTCCATTAATACCATCTCCGAATTGTATTTCATATCTAAGATTTTCATTAAACCTTGTTGTAAAAACATTTTCAGTTGCAGTATATAAAAATAAGTCTGAAACATTTGTCCATTCTTGCCATTTAATTGCATTTTTTGGTTTTACATATACAAAAATATTAAAATGATCAATTTGTATATTACTGTCTAATGCCAAATAAAGAATTTCATTGTCTATTCCAGCAGAATTATATAGTGGATATTCTTGAAAAGTTCCTTGATAAAGCAAATAGTTATTATTAACGTCTTCTATCTGTGAAGCAGCGTCTACTAGTTTTGAAAATGCTATATCTTTATTCGTGGAAAATTGACTTCCACCTACACTTATATAACTATACCTAGATATGAAGTAATTGCCTCTAGAAAGCCCGTCAGTGGCTCCTAAACCAAATGGAATGTTCTGCCCTATGCGACCAACAGGTTTATAATTTAAAAGCTTTACGATTCTATTCATGTTTTCATATATTTGAGACTCTGAAAACATACTTTCTGAAGAAGTTTTATTCAAATAATACAAAAGAGTTGTAAACGTATAACTGATTATATCAATAAAACCTGATAGGTTAGATCCTTGATAATTCTGATCAGTAAAAACCTTTCCTTGGTTTAATCGATTTACTATGATGTCTCTTATACTGACACCATCAAAAGCCACATAGGAATTTTTATTAAAGGGAATTAAGTCACTCATAAAATGTTTATATTATTTGCTTGAAAGTTTATTTGAAATCTATCAACCTTTCCAATATTTAATAGTTTATACACAAATAAAACATAATATTGATTTTCTTCAGGCATTGGCATTACTTGTACATTTTGCACTTCTATTCTAGGTTCTTGTGCAGCGGATTCAACTATGTTATTACCAAGTATTTTTGCTTTGAATTCTGTTATCCCTTCAAACAAATACTGGTCTAAAGATCCTCCAAAGTTAGGACTTAATAATTTTTGTCCTTTTTTTGTTGTGAATATATTATAAAGAGAATTTCTAATTGCATTTGAATCATAATCAGCAACAATATCGTTACTTTCAACTGTGTTCAAACCATTTCCAACATTATTATTCATAATCAAATCTAAGTGCAAATCAGTATATACATATTGATTTTCCTTTGTTTCCTTTGAAGGATAATTAGTAGGAGAATTTACTTCTCTGGGTTTTATAAGATTATCTATGTAAATAGCAGCCATGTATGGTAAATATTTATGATAAAAACCCAATATATATGAGTAAAAAATTTAATAAATTTGAAACTTTATGCGAAAAGGCATTTACACACCATTCTAATGGTGGATTTCGTACAAATACACCCGTAAAACTTAGACCCGAATTTTTTAATTCAGATTTCTACAAGACTCGTTACCAAACAGATTCTTTATTTGATACATGGTTGAGGGGATGTATTCAACAAAATCCTAATCTATTCTTTTTTATTCATGACATTGCAGCAAACAGCACGAATGTAAGTGCTAAAGATGCAACTGACTTAGCAGGTTCTAATTACACTATCTTAACATTGAAAATGGATCCAAGAACATTGCAAGCACCTACGGAATATAATGAATTTTCGGTTCCGGGTGATTTCAATCTTATTGAAGTATTGGATTTTGGTATAAATCTTCCTCCGGTTCAGGGAGTTCCTAATAAATACGAAAATTACGAAGCATATACTCAAAGCAAGCCTGTACCAGCAAATCCTGATGATTTCAAAGCATTAGGAAATCAACCAATGGACAATAAACTTCCAATGGTAAATACATCAATTCCTGCTTCTCCTGCTATTGCTAAAAAATATTTTACAGGTCCAACTCGTTCTAAAAAGAACGGTCCAAAAAAAAATAAAAAAGTAATTTAGATAGAAGCTTCGATTGCCAAAATGCAACAGAAGAAATTAATTTCGTGATCTAATACGAAATTATCTCTATACATATATTCTCCGAGATTTAAAAGAAACATCTTTTTACATTTTTCATCAATATCTGTACAATCATATACGTAATTGAACATATTGATCATAAGTTTTTGATAATCATTACCGAATAATTTTTCAGATTCGATTACAGTTTTCCTAATTTCTAAAGAAGACAATTTTGAAATCGCAAGCCCTTTAACTATAAAACTGAAAAGATCACATACTTGATTTTTTTCTGGAAATATAAGAGTTCCTGTTACAGAAAACTTTTGAAGATCATTAATAATTCTCCTCATATCAGGATATCGCTCTGTTAAAAATTCTGATAACTTAACTTTCATCGTATCAGAATCAAATTTAATATTTTCCTTTTGCAGGATTTCTATACAACGCTGTCCACAAGATTTTAGGGTAGGTTGAAGCTTAAACAATACACACCTAGAACGAATAGGTTCAATTATTTTATTTATATAATTAGCAGTCAGAATGAATCGTGTAGTATCAACATATTCTTCCATGACATTACGAAGCATTCGCAAAGAATCTCCTGTAAGGCCGTCTGCTTCCTCCAATATCACTATCTTCCTCTTACTATCAATAGAACGAGTCTGTGCGAAACTAATGACCTTGTTACGAATAGTATCAACGCCATTCTCATCAGATGCATTAATATACAAATACTGACATTTAAGAAGATCGTTTACAATTATTTTTGATAAGGTACTTTTACCAGTGCCCGGTGAACCATAAAACAACAAACTAGGAACGTCATCTGTGATAGTTTTAAAGTGATCCTTCACATCACTATCTAAAAGAATTTCGTCTAGTGTTTTTGGTCTATACGATTCAACCCAAAGAGTGTTATAGTGATTAGTCATTTTATTTAAATTCTGGTTCTATTGTTAAAAGAGGAAGATAGACAATTTTGGCTATCTCATCTCCAGAATTTAATAGATAATCTCTGTCGGAAGAATTGTAAAGAAGAATTTTTAAGTCACCTCTAAAAGAATTATCAATTGATTTAAAAATTGGCTGTATTCCATATTTTTCTACTAAATTCTCCAAAGGTAGAATTAATCCCCATGCTCCTTTAACAAAGTCTTCAATAATAAGACCAGTATCTATCAAAATACTAGTATGTTCTGCTATAATTTTTGTATCAATTGATTTTAAGATATATCCAGAATCGCTTTTATCATTTCGAAATGGAAGCACGGCATCATCGTCGCTTTTTGAGAATATTATTTTTGGAACTGTAAACATGATCTTATTATAGTGGAATACTTGGCTTATTCAACTAAATATTTGAAATATATATAACATGGACCCTACTAATGATATAGACAATATTATCGATCAGCTTCGAAGTGATGAAGTTCCATCAATTTCACCACCAACAAGAAGAAACGAAATTCAAAATTTAAATGATGAAAATGTAAGTGATTATGTTTACAAAAAAACAGCAGAAATCATAGAGGTTGGATTAGAATCTATATCAAATTTAAAAGATATTATAACTTCTGGACAAGATCCGAAGGAAATAACAGCACTAGCCAGTTTAATCAGCGCAACAACCAAAGCTATTGATAACTTAAATAAAATCAACCTACAATCTAAACAGCATAAAAACAATTTAGAGGTTGCAAAGATAGAAGGAAATGCCGCCAAACAACTCGGAATTGGTAGTCAAACAAATAACATTGTTATTGCAACAAGAGATGAAATCTTAAAAATTCAAAACAAAGAACAAAAAAGGCATAAAATTGAATTGATTGAAGATAACTCTCAAGAAGAACTGTAAGATTTTTGAAATTTAAAGTGACCACAATCCCAAATTCTATCGTGTCCATTTAATTGCATATTTTCCCATTCTGTTAAACTATTATCAAATGTTTTTAATAGTTTTGAAAGTTATGTTTGTTACTTCTAGTTCACATCCACACTTACATAATTTTTTTTCCATATTTACTTATAATTACATATCTGTATCATAAGTAAATAAAAAAATACAAAAAAATACCCATCCTCTTTCAAAGATGGGTAGATTTTTTTTGTGAGTTTACTCTTAGAGATATAGCGCAGTCTGGTTAGAAGCAAAGCCTTCTCCGAGACCCTTGACGATGATTACATGGTAGTACAGAGAAGCACCAAAGATGTAATCTACAACTCCGTAGCGAGTCATAAGACCGACGCGAGGTGAGAAGTCATTTGGGCCGACTGTACGCTGAATCATGACAGGGATATACGGACAATATACGATACCTGTATCGTAATATTCTGTGCCTTTATAACCAAGCAATGCATATTCCAATGCGGTTTGTCTTTGACCTGTTAGATACTGAGCATCTGTACGTGTGTCGCGGTAAACAGTAAATCTTCCACCCAATGTTCCAACTTTGGCAATGCCTGTTGGTTGTGTGTTGATATTTCCGTTTACTGGCATCCACGTAAACTCAGGAAGCATTTCAAGAATCGCGCAAACGCGAGGTGTAGCAATAATAAAATTGGCTGAACCACGGCGGTTACGGATAGCAATGCGGTTAGCTTCGACAATGACTTTGGAGTAGAAATCACGATTTCTTTCTCCGAGCCAACGTGCGTCAGCTGACTGAGCGTACCAGAATGTGTATCCATTGGGGTTACCAGCATTGAGAGCGATTTGAATCATTCTGATGACCATTTCACGGTCGATTTCAGCCTGAATTTCATATGACATAGCATTTGTTAATTCAGAGTCGATATCGAGTCCGTTCATGTTCTTCAAGTCTTGCTCAAGTTCAACAGACCAGCGAGCGGCGAGGCGGCGTGTGCCAGCTTCAACGGCTGTTTTGCTGAATTCAACAGTAACTTGAGGAATGTTTCCAGTAAGTTCGAACTGGCTAAGGATAGCAGCAACACCTTGATCAGTAGAAGCAACGCTGAAATAAGCATTGCCTGTGAGTGAGGCGGCACTAGTACCTGTAAAGCGAGTGTCGAGAAACTGATAGCCAAGTTCATTCGGACCTGCAACGCGAGGTGTCGCGTTACCTGTCGGAGCATTGGCAGCGTTGGTTGAGCCTGTGGCGTAACCATCGATTCCAGTTGAACCTAAGCTAGCATTCTCATAGCGGTAACGAAGGGCAAATGCAAGTCCGACTGGACCACTCATAGGCTGAACACCGACGATCTCGTTAGTGATAAGCTCTGGGAATGTACGTCTGATCATCGGTATGAGAACCTTTGGTAAACGTGCATCACCTGTAGCATAACCATCATTCGAGTTGATTGATCCCGGAGGAGTATAGATACCACCGATAGTACTGCCAGAGCCAAAGGCTCCACCATTACCAGCGAAGTTTCCAGCCTCTTCCAAGCACCAACGCTCTTGGTTTTCCATCAGCATAGCTGTGGTAACGCGAGCATGCTCATCTTCAATTGGGCGGACTTTATCACTTGTGTAATTAAGTACCGGGGCCCATTTTTCGAGGAGTTGATTGGCACGGGATTTGTCGATGTAACCGGGTGCGGGTTTTACATTATTCATTTGTTTATTTTTTCCTTTATGGATTTTAGCGTTCGAGAATGGCGGATTGCCTTCTCCACCTTGAAATTATCTTATTTCCTTTAAAGCTGTGAGATAGTTGTTAACTGGTGTGTTTTCAACAGTTTTAGATTCAGAGATTACTTTTGAAGCAGGAACTCTAGCATCTTTGGAAACCGCAGTTTTTTTGGCTTCCTCTACTAAAGTTTTTGATGTTTCACTTTCTTCTCTTTCAAACATCTCAACGACATATTTAAAGTTCTCCTCAATGTATGAGGGAGATTTGTCATTCAACAGATTTGAAATATAACCTCTTTTAGAGGTTGACATTCCTTTTGTTTTTTGTTCTAAAATTAATGAAGATTTTACAGTTTCAAATTTTTCTTGAAGATCAATATTTTCTCTGAAAGATTCATTCAATTGATTTTCCAATTTAGTAATTTTTGCTCTTCCTTCGGAAACGATTCTTTTAACATCGCTATTCAATGATGAAGGATCGAAGGCAATGATGCCTTTGATTTGCTCTAATTGTTTCATTGCTGTTTTATTTGAAACTGCTTCTTCTAATTGAGCCTGTGGAATTGCTTTTGAAAGATAAGCATCCATGAAGTTGCTGATTTCGTTAACAACTTTTTTGCTAAATTTTTCAGCCTTTTCATTTAAGGCTTTGCGATAAAACTTGACGAGTTGCTCAAGTTTAATTGTGTGATTTTCGTTAATAGCGGATACAACTTTTTCAAGTTTTGAGGAATGATCTGTATCAATCGCTTCTAAAAGCTTTTCTAATTTTAAAGCGTGTTCGTTGTCTTGTTTGCTAAGAGCCTTTTCGACTTGCAATTCAAGTTGAGATTCAACTTTTTCGTGAACTGCTGATTCAAACGCTTCAGCAATTGCGGAAGCTGCTTCTTCATTGAGAACGTTTGTATCAATATTTGAAATGATTGATGAGATATCCATATTATATATTACTATTTACTCTTACTTCTTTCCTTTTTTATTATTTTTTTTCAACTGCTTAAAATCAGCACCTGTGATTTTATTTTTTGGTTTTGCAACACTTGCAAGTTTTTTTTGAGCAGGAGATAATTTTTTTTCGGCAATTTTCTTGACGCGAGATTTTACTTTTTCAGTAACTATTTTATCTAAAGTTGTGTTAGCATTGGAATAATTTTTTTCACAAATTTGAGCTACCAATTTAGAAATTAAGTTTAGAATATTCATATTAATATTATTATTTATCCTAATGTTATACAAATTAAAGAGTCTTTAATGAATTAATAAATTTAATTATCTCTTCGGTGAGATATTTATTACCTTCTTTTGTGGGAATATTTGAAATAGCCTTTTCAAATCTGTCATATGCAGGAGCAAATTTACCATCTTCATTTAATATCCATTGTTTAGATTCTAGAATACCATTTACAAAAGCAGAAGGAACCGAAGGATCAGCAACTACGTCAACAGCAACAAGTCTAAAATCAGCAACACGATTAACACCGGATTTACTTTCTTCTAATCTACCTAATGCACGACTAGAAACACCGAGCTTAACACCATCCATAATCAATGAACGAACGATTTGTCCCATGGGAGTAGAAAGAACTTTTGATTTTCCTTCAAAAATATTGCCATTCTGTTTCAATTCTGTAACAACATGACAAACTCTTTCTAAATTAATCTCAGGGCTTGAAGGATGATTTAATTCTCCGGTAGCTCTTTTTGTTATAATCATTTCGTCATTGTAACGATTAACTTCTTTAACCATTTCTTCTAGTGGATAAACTCTTTTATTTTTATTGGCTTCATTAGCCATTAAAAATGGTCCTTGGATATGAAGGATTGAAGGAGTATTTCTATTACGTTCCTCAATAAGGTACTGAACATCATAGGTTGGTTGTTCTACAAGGAGACTATAAGCATTTTTTGACATATGTATTCTTTTTATATATTTATCGATATTGCTATCAACTTTATTATTTATATTTACGCTGGAAGATCACTATTCAAGCATTTATATGCTTTTCAGTTAAAATTAAAAACTGATATCCTTTATTATTAGCATACTGTTCCGCCGCTTTCCATTTAGCTTGATTTACAGCCCATTGTGTATTTTCATAAATCATTGTTTTAACTTTTTTATTCTTAGTAGCCTCTGGTTTCATGGTTTGCTTGTGTGGTTTTATTTCTATTAATAATTTTTTTATTTCACCAGATCTATCTTTAAGAGCAGCAACAAGATCTACGAAGTATCTATGGAGCTTTCCATCTAAGGGAGATTGATATGGAACAACAACACTTTCCGATCCCCATGTAATAACATTTGAATTATTATCAAACCAACGAAAAACTTTTAATTCTAAAGAAGAACGATATATACAAGGAAGAGAACCTTTATACTTTTCTGGATTTAATATACTATAAATTCCTTGTATATAGTTGGAATTTTTTTTACCAATTTTAGGTTTCATTTTCAACCGACAAAGAATCGAATAGGATCTCTATCAATAGTATCTTTAGTTATTTCTTCTTCCAGAGCAAGTTTTTCTTGAATTCCTTGTGTCATCAAATCACTATAATTCAATGTTTGTCCTCCAAAAAGATTAGTTCCCGCAAATTTGCCTCTTGTATGACCAACTGCTATTTTTGTTAAAGCCAGTGTATATCTATAAACCCACAGTTGACCTACCAAATATTTTAAAGGTTTTAGTATCTTACAACCCAGTAATCCAAAGTATGGTGTGCTGCTTTGTTGAGATGGTTCTGGAATAATTTTTAAAATCTGAGAATCGGGATCAAATCTAAGGTAAGGTGTCAGTGCCAATAACTTATCTCTCGTATCTAACCATGTTTTAAGTGCTTGCCAAGTAACTAAATCATACCCAACATTTCCAAGCAATTGACCAAAGTATGCTTGTTGAGCAATTGTATTTTCAATAGTAAAAAGTGTATTAACTCCCGTATTATTTCCTTCTGCAAATGAGAATACATCTACAACTCTTCTATAATCATCTAGGTCATAATCATAACAAGCACTTAATGAGGGATTGGATGTATTTGAATTATACATGTCCGGAGTAATATTCATCAACTTTCCAATCTCAAGACCAACTCCAGACTTATATAGATCGGATCTGAAAATTAAATATTCTTCTTCTAAGCCTGCAAATTTTGTGAAATATTCGATTGCAATATCAATCATTTCATAAATTTGTTCACTACTGATTTCTATTTGAATCAAAGGTTCACCCAAACTTCTACGAACTCTTTGTGCCAAAAGATCATAACTTTTAATTTGAGTATTAAAAGTTGTACCGCCATGAAAAGAATTAGGTAAAACTGGTTGTGATGGATAAGGCATATATTATATACTTATGGTAAAAATGCTGCAATCTGAGCACCAACAGCTTCTACGGTAGCACAATTTTTCAATCTTCCACCAATTCCCGTAGATGGGAGGTTGTCTGCATTAAATGACCAAAGAGTTGAGGCATCTAATATTGCTATTCCTGATGTATTATCAACCAAAGTACCGTATGAAACTTGTTGAGGGGTTGGTACTCTACATACGCCTATCATATTGCCTCCTGCATATGATACGCCATATCTAACATCACTAGATAATGGATAGGTTTGAGATGATGATAGAGGATCTGTTAAAGTTTGAGTAAGATTGTTATTAGTGTATCGTTTTAGTGTAATTTTGGAATTAGCATCTTTTAAATAAACAGGACCAGATGCTGGAAAATTACCTTGCAATCCTGCTTCTATTTCTTCGGCAATAAGTTTAGATAATGCTCCAACACCAAGATATGCATACCCTGTGTATTGAGAACCAGCAATACCAGTTTGACCTGTTCTATTTCCGACAACTTTTGTAGCAAATGTATTTCCGCCTGTACTATAAACAGCATTTCCAGTTATACCACCCACTATTTGACCAGATACATTAACAATAGTTCCTGCAGTTCCTTGTGATAAGGTAATATTGTTTCTGGCAATATCAATAGTAGAACCTGCAACGTTTATGTCTTTACCATAAATACTACCAGTTAGATTTAAAATTCCGGTTACCCCTATAACATATATAGTAACACTTCCGCTAATAAATGTATAGTCATCGTAAATATTTGTAGTTAAATTAAGAGTAGCTGCTAGGTTATTAACCAATATAGAAGGATTAAATATACACGTATTATTTCTCAATTCGGGAACAGTTAGATTGACAATTGTGCCCGCACCTTCGACTAATAGTCCATGACTACCACTTGCGGTGTTTCTAACATTAGTTAATGTGTTCAATCCGCCAGAAACTACACCACAAGTTAAGGTTGCATTTGGACAGTAAACAATATGTAGAGCGTGTTTACCAGATTGACCTCCGATTCCCCATGGGTTGTGCCCACCGTATAGATTCCCTACAAAATTAAAAGTTGAAGACGTATTTACACTCAACCCTTTTATGCCGTTTGTGTTACCAGTTCCTCCGTATATATTACCATATATATTTATAGTACCTGCTCCTTGTGTAATACTCGCTCCTATTATATTTTGAGCCAAGGTAAATGCAGCAATGCTTTGTGGCCCATATATGTCGCCGTTAATAGTAGTATTACAATTTAAAGAAGCAATGGAAAATGCACCACTACTACCCGCATGATTTATCGGACCATAGCTATTTCCATTAATAGTAACTTCATTGGAATCTCCTGCATAAGAGTTAATGACTAACGCATGACCAGAATATCCATATAAATTACCGTTTATAGTACAGTTTCCTCTTCTAAAGAATCTTAATGCTTGACCTGTAGAAATTTGACTTCCTGACAAGTCCCCATAAACAGTAACATTTCCTCCTCCAAAATTATGAATAGCATGATTTTGAGTGTTGACACCACCAATAGCATTTCCAGATAAAACTATATTGCCAGTGCTGGAAATCCTAATAGCTTCAGCAAAATTAGTTCCAGTAGATACTGCAACACTACCACCACTCACGAAACCGTTAATTGTCAATGTTCCGGTTCCAATTATATCTATTCCTCTGGCAGCAGCAATCGTACCTCCATTTATTTGTCCGTAAATAGTTGGTGATGCATTTGCCGATATTTGACACAATGTTGTTGCTCCAGTATCAAATAAATCAACATTCAAAATATAATCATTCAGAATATTAAAAACACCACCTACCGTTGAACCGTTTTCTGCTTTATTACAAATTTTATAACATTGAATATCAGTATCTAACAATATAGTTTTGTTATTAGAATATACATTATCACCAGAAATAGGAACTACTCCTCCTATCCAAGTAGACGGGCTTGACCAATTTCCATTCTGTGATGCTAGAATATTTGCCATTTACTATAGTCCTTTTACTTTAATATAATTTTGTATGGCAGCATAAACATATTGTATTGCCTGTAATTCTTCTGGTGGTGCTTCTTGTAAAGTTCCTAATAAAATACTTTTTGCAAAATCTTCCCTTTTAACAACTTTTCCCTCTTCGTCAAATCGGGTAGGAACAAGCTTTAATGCTGCATTAGCATCAAATTGCCCCCCATCTTTATAAAATGATGTGATAGCTAAACTAGCGCAATATTTGGGATATTCTAATTCTTCTATAATATTTGGTGTCGAAGGTTGCATATGATATAATTATATGTAAGTTGCGGTTATTCTATTATTCCATGATACATTTGATGCAATTGTGGTAGATAAAACTTGTCCTACACTATTTAATGTTATTTTTTTAATACGCCATGTATTTGAACTTTCTGCTGTATTTGGTAATGCTTTTCCTATATAACTTGCATTGTTTACAAAATATGTTCTCCAAGAAGCAGAATCTAAATTAACAACCACATCTCCACTTCCACCAATCCATGCAGCAGAATTCGTTTTTACCAATGTAGTTACTTCTGTATAATAATCGTTATTTAAAAAGGTTAATATTTGATTATTAGAATTTTTAAAAAATATTTTACCATCTGTTGTATTAAGAGCTATTTCGCCTAATTCTAAGGAAGATAGTTGTGGCATTCTATCAGAAACATCTGTTCTTTTTAGTTTTATAACACTTTCTTCCGGCATATTAGATATTTATTGAAAAAATCAAATTTTCAATATTAAAATTCTTCTGATGCAGAAAGACTAGGTGTATTAGAACCTATATACAATGTTTGATTTGTTTCATTAAAGGCTAATTCACCATGATTAAGCATCGAAGGAGGACCAGCTTCACCGGAAACTCTTCTTTTAATTAAAATTGTTGTATATTTCCTGTTTTCTTCCATGTTAATATTTATAAAAATAAACAAAAAACCTCGAAAGATTTTTAGGTCTTTCGGGGTTTAATTTGTTTTAATTCTTAATTAAGGTCTTGCAAATTCTACAACAGAATTATCTTTCCAACCAGCGGCTTTACCTTCTTTGCGGAAGGCAAGAACTTGATCGTGTTGAGCTTCTGTGAGATGAACTTGAGTAACACCTTTTGGAACTTTATCAGC
>Ga0247832_1001778_pt1 | contig 36005 bp, 40 predicted proteins | sample LaCruzMarch2015__10_FD_192407 | JGI IMG/M metagenome (GOLD analysis project Ga0247832, IMG submission 192407) | Freshwater microbial communities from meromictic Lake La Cruz, Castile-La Mancha, Spain - LaCruzMarch2015_4m | ecosystem: Environmental > Aquatic > Freshwater > Lake | place: Spain... | reverse complement strand
ACTTCTGTCAACATCTTCAAAATCCTGATACTCTACATCCTCTTTTAAATCAAAAAGATAAGATAGATTAAGTTCATCAATATACTCTTCAAGCTCTTGACGAGTTGATTCAGTCATTCTACCATCAGAGAATGTTAATTTTAATACCATCCCATCCCATCTCATTGTATAATAAGAAAGTTCAATATCTTCTAAGAATTTGTAAATTCTTTCTTCTTCATCTAAGATTCTTAAACGATCAATTTCGATAGATGTTAACTTTCCAGTTACTTTATCAATTTCGATAGAACTAACATATCTGTATTCTTCATCCCAAAATCTAATTTTCTCAGTTTTAGAAATAGGAGTCATTGGCTTATAAGTACTTATACTATAAGGATACTCCCAATCATCCCATCCACCTCTAGAACTATAAAACCCATAACCGTAGTCAGAGTATTCTACTTTTGAAGGATCACGTTCAACTGGTAATGAATTCCAATCAATTTTAATACAAGCCTCAGATAATTTTGTTAAGTGATCAATATCTTGTCTCTCACTAAAAGTATGTTCTGAATAATAACCTACAGAGATATTAGTACACTCCGGATATATTTTTACAAATTGAGCAGAATCAGTATAAACACCTGTTGGATCATTTTTATATTTAAATGTAGATTCAGCTAAATTAAGTTGTTTAGATAATTCTTCACCAAATTTATCTGAACAACATCTTGAACTTGCTTGAAATGTTATTACAGAATCAGTACCTCTACGATCAAATGATATTACTTTATTGATATAAGGTAATTTTTCTATTTTGTGTGCTTCAGCAACTTTTCTAGAACCAACACAACCAACTTCCTCACCTATGAAAAAATAGTAAAGACCTGGAACCTTATTCTCAATCATATAGATCATTATTGTCATACCTGCTTTATCATCAGCACCAAGGATAGAAGTACCATCAGTTTTTATGATATTATCTTCAAATACGTGATTTACTTTAGTATAAGCAGAAGTAGCAGTATCCAAGTGTGAAGTAAACATAACATCACTTTCTCCAATCTTTATAAATAAGTTACCACTTTCATCCATTTCTAAGTTTTGTGGTATTTTATCAAATAACTCATGCTCTTTTCCATATGGATAAGTGTGTGTAGTTAGACTTAGAAATTTTTCTTTTATGTTCATAAATTTATGACTATTAGTTGAAATAATACTACTATTCCAAATGCAAATATATGCACTATTATTTTAGTTACCAAATCTTTTTTAGATTTTTTCAAGTGAGTAAAACTTTTTACAAATATACAAATTTTATATATACACCATGTCACAAATTCTAAATGATTTTAATACAGGTATAATAAATATTAGTCAATCATATAATATATCAGCTACACAATCAGAAGTTGATGCTACACCTTATTTTGAAAATGTTAATCAAGAATATGTAATATCTTTTATAGAATTAGAAAAGATTGAAAAGTTTACAAAATTTTCTTATACCGCTTCTAATATATTAGAATCAAGATATTTATCAACATATTATAGAATATCGAGAAATGGTAATTTTTGGACAGACTGGTTATTTCTAAATACAGAGATTAATAATTTTCCACCATTCGATCCACTTGATAAAATGTGGTTAGATATAAAATTTATTAGAAAAGGAACTAAAGAAGATGGTAATATAAGACTTATATCCTTTAATATAGAAGGTGAATTATTAAAAGATATAAGTGATGGTTCAGTAATAATTGGGAATGGTAAGGAATCTATAATAGAACCACCATTTATATTTAAAGTTTTCAAAATAGAAGATATTGAGATAATATCACCAAATAGTATATCTGGTATAGATTTTAAATATAGATTTTCACAAGATAATTCTAGAACTTGGACTAATTGGGAACCACTTACAAAAGAGAATATTTCAACAAAAAGAATTAATCCTATTAGGTTTTTCCAAATACAATACTTAATAAGTAACAATTCTGGTTCATCTGTGAAGATACAAGATATAAATTTAATTGGGGATTTTCAGAATGTATCTTTTGATAATCAAAAAACTAACTTATATGGTATAAGGGATTGTTGTCAATCATATGTACTAGCTGATGGAACAATTGTAAATAGTGCTACTTTAGATGAGAATGGAAATATAGTAATAAATACAACAGGTACATTACAAAGTCAAACATGTACAACAGGAAATATTTTTAAATCACTAACTAGTGATGAGAAGTCAAAGTTATATAATCCATATCAACAAAATTCTGCTATAAATTTACTTAATAAGTTGAGTAATGATGCTATGGAAGTTTTCGGTTGGAGAGTTAAATATTTTGTTACAGATCCTGACGGTAAAGGAATAGACTATTCATTACATGAATTTCAATTATATAATATTGTATGTGAAGATGAAATTAAAATAGCAGTAGAAAATAATCAATTTCCTGATAATCAAATAGTAATGAATCAATTTGATTTATCTCTTTTTGATTCATTTGAGGTACATATAACTAAAGAATCATTTAAATCCGCTTTTGGTGTTCAGAGAAGACCTTCAAAAGAAGATTTAATATATTTTTGTGATATTAATAGAATGTTTATTGTTGATCATGCTCAACAATTTAGAAACTTTAATAATGCTGCAGTATATTATAAAGTTATATTGAAAAAATACAACAAATCTTCAAATGTATTGCCTGGTAGTAAAGGAATTGAAGATAGAATTAAGGAACTTACTAAAAATTCAACTATTGATGAATTATTTGGTATAGAAAATTCTCAAGATAAAGATTCTATTGCTAATAAGCCACAACAACAAACTCTAACAAGAGAACCTATTAGATTAGAATATAAATCGGATATAGTAAAAGAATTAATTGAAAATTCAACAAATATTATATCTAAGCAACATTATGATTTTACAAATCTATTAATAAACGGATTTGTAGCAGCTACTCAATCTATACCAGCTGTTAGATATAAATATGTTGATTCGATTTTGAAAGTGTCAGATAATATTGGTTATTTTATGTGGTTTAATATAAATAATTATATTCAAGATGAAGTATATAATATTTTTACAAATTATGATGAAAATAATAACTTAGGTTGGAAAATAAATCTTAAAAATGATAATATTAGATTAGATATGAATACAGATTCATATACATTCAGCTTTACAGGATCAACAAATTCTGTTAGTGATTTATATGAGAATGTTTGGTATTGTTATATTGTTAATATAGATCAGAGAAATAGAAAATTAGAGCAATGGATCTATAAAAGAAATGTTGATATAGATTCTGAAGACGATGCTAAATTTCTATCTTCAACAGTTTTAGAAAAGGTATTTACAAATACTCAAGATTATACTCCGGTTGATTTCGAATTGGTGGGAGTTGATTCTTTAATATATGCGTCAGATATGAAAGCAACAAATATTAGATTATTTAATGAAATAATTCCGGTGACTGAACATAATAAATTATTAAATCAGTATATTATTGCAGATGATTCTAAATATTTAGTATTTGCAGATAATGCTAATACTAAAATTGTTTTGCAATATTTTCCATATCAATAACAAACAAAATAATTTATTAACTATATAAATTAAAATAATAAGTTATATTATGAACTCAATGAAAGAAGATTCTATTAGAAAATATATATCATCCATAGATTTTAATGTAGATGATTGGAAAATTTCTAAAATAAAAGAAGATTTAAGAAAATTTTTAGGTGAAGAACCTGGTATAGATATCCTCTATAAAAAGGATGTTATTCTTAATGAAGTTTTAGGAGAAGCTATGGAAATTAAAAAAATTGAAAAAATATCAATTGTTTTTACAGATTTAGATGATAAATTTAAAAAAGTTGAATTTTTAATTGATTAAAAATAATTATTATGAATGGATATTTCAAAATACTATCTTAATATTGAAGAAATTCTTAAGCTAGAAAAAGAAGATAAAAATAAAATACACGAATATTATAGAGATATGGTATATGCTAATTCTGATGGTAGAGATAGCGTTACAGTTTCCTTATTTAATACTCTTTTTAAAAATGGATATTTACTAGATATTAGGGAGGAAAAGATAAATATTATTTTAAATAATGGAGATATCAGCATCAATTCTTGATTATCTTGGTAAATATGAGAATGGAATTCTTGTATCTGTTGGATTAATGTATAAAGATAAATTTTATAATTCTATATTTTATTATACTGAAAATCAAATGATTATTAATGTTGAAGAAAAAATGACTGAGGATATCGGTTGTGAAATTGAAAAACATAAAGATTATTTACCATTACTCAAATTTATAATTGAAAAATGTGAACCATTTGAAGAAGTTATAGAAAAACTAGATGAAATAAAAACACATAATGAGTAAAGAATTTTTAAATAGAATAGTAGGACTTTATACTATAATTACTGAATCATCATTTCATACTTCTAGTAGATTAGTTATTTATAAAGATAATTTATTATACCATTCACCCCTTATTAAATTAAGTCGAGAATCTGTCGAGGATTTAAAAGTTTATAGTTTTGATATTGAGTCTCATATAATGAGTACAATCCTTAAAGATTTCAAAGAAGATGATTATAGACTAATGACGAAAGATGATATTGATTTAGCATCAGATCAAATTGAATATTTGAAGGTCTCAATACAACGAGATAAGAAAATTAATGATATTCTTAATTAAATGTCAATCCATTTGAAGAGCTATGTACATTGACGGAAATTCATCAGGAAGTAATTCGAAAAATTCATCAAATTTAAATTCCGGTGTTGTTATACTACCAGATCCCACATGGGTCCAGTAGTAAGATAATTCGAATCCTTCAGAATTTAAATAATTGATTAAATGTTGTATTGTAGTTTTAATATTTTCTTTTTTAATATTAGTAGTAGTTTCAGATTCTAAATCTATTTCAACTTTTTTCAAATTACTTGTTGGAAATGTCACCTTATACCTTATTAGATCATCTTTAAGAGTAAGTAGTATATCCTCTAATTCAGATGGTAGTATATCTCGTATAAATTTATAATTTAACATATTCATACTTCCCTCGTTATATTTTTTGAGATATTTCATATTTATAAATCTTTTAAATATTTTGGAGGCATTCCTCCCATTTCACAAACTTCTTCATTAATATCGTTATTTACACAATTTAAATTTTCAACATCAATATTTTTTAAACCAGACCATTCAACTCCTTCAATAAAGGCAGATATTTTTTCAGATATTTTGTTGTGATAGTAATCTCCATAAAATTCTAATACACCATCAATATAGAGAGCTTTTACATACTCACCCATTTCAAAAGTGACAATAGTAAATTTATAATTTTTAGATTCGTTATATTTTTCAAGATATTTCATTTCGTTAAAATTTAATTTTATAATACATAGCACCTAAATTTTTAGTATCGTCTAGTTTAGATTCATCTTCTGTATATTGATATTTAAAGCCATTTTTTAAATATAATTTTTCTAATCCCCTATCAGATTGTCTTTTTGAAAATCCCATACCATTATCTATACGCAATGTTATTATTGTGGCTCCTTTTTGTTTTGCGAATTCTTTAATAATACTTAACATTTTTGTTGAATAATCATTACCTTTAAATATATCAAATACTTTAATCATTGCAATATAAAATTCCTTTTCTTTATTTGGTAAATTTTCTGAAAAACAACTACCATCATAATAGTATTCAACATAACCAATTTTATTATCATCAATAAAATAGTTGATATAATTACCTTCTAATTTATATTTTAGTTTAATATTATTTTTCTCTAATATGTTTTCTCTGAAATTATTGAATTTTATGATAATCATGATAACAAAATAATATAATTTAATATAATGTATATATTAAAAAATAATATTTTATTAATGATAATTGAAGAAATTGGAATCAAAAATTTTAAATCATTTGGAAACGCTAGACAATCTGTAAAGTTAAATACTGATAAAGGAGGTCTAATACTATTAGTAGGTAATAATGGTATGGGTAAATCAAGTTTTTTACAATCATTTGATTATATTCTATATGGTAAATGTCGTGGAACAAAAAAGAAATGGGCCTCACAATCTACATTACCTAATAGAATTAATGGTAGTGAATTACAAATAGATATAAAATTTAAATCTAAAGGTACAGATATATTATTAAAGAGAGGAATTTCACCAAATATATTAGAACTCTGGGAAAATGGAGTTTTAAATGAAAGAGCTGGTAAAATTAATATAGATCAAAGAGTTGAGGATTATATTGGAATGGATGTAGAAACATTTAATTCATTTATGTCAATGAATGTAAATTCATTTAAAAATTTCATCTCACTAAGTTCAGAGGAAAAACAATTGCTTTTAGATAAGTTATTTAATCTTGAAGTTATTAATATTCTTAATACAATTCTTAAAGAGTTGAATAAGAATAATAAAATTAGAATGGCAAGTTTAGATTCTGAAATATCTACACTAAATGAATCTATACAATCTATTCAAAAATCTATTGATAAAGCAATAGAAAAAGAAAAAGAAAATACTCAATCAGAAATTAATAAAATTAAATCTGATATGGATTCTAAAAAAGAAGATTATGCATCTTTAAAAGAAAAAATTGAAAAGATTAAATCTAAAAATTCAGAATTATCTGATGAGATGGAAAAAGAAAAGAAACAATACATCATACTACAAACGGATATTAAAGGTATTCAGAAAGATATTGATCTTTATGATTCTGGTAAATGTCCAACTTGTAAGACAGATTTTGATTCTGATCATTTTGTTTCATTAAGATCTACTCTAGTTGAAAAGAAAAATTCACTTTTTAATATTAAGTTAGAATTAGAAAACAATATAACAAATATTAAAGAAAAACAAACTAAGTTACAAACCATTTCAGAAAATGCAAATAAATCTTTTAATGATATAACTTACTTTTTAAAGAATTGTAAATCACAGATTGAAAAGCTTCAATCAAAACAAACAAAAGAAGATGGTAAATCTGATAATATTAATGAGTTTAAAAAAACAATTGATGATTTAGATAAAAAGAAATCTAATTCCGGTAAAAATATTTCTGAATGTAAAGATAAAGAGTTATACTATAAAGAACTTAATAAAATATTTGGAGAAGATGGAGTTAAAAAATCAATTATAGCTGGTATTATTAAGCCAATTAATTTTTTTATTAATGAGAATATTAAAAAAATGGGAATGAATTTTCAAGTTTCTTTAGATGAAACATTTACTGCTGAAATTAAACATTTAAATTCTCAAATTGATACTGATAGCTTAAGTACTGGTGAGAATAAGAGAATAAATGTAGCAATATTAATTGCTTATTTAAAACTTATACGTACAAAAAGACATATAAATGTACTTTTTCTAGATGAAGTATTTTCTTCTATTGATATCGAGGGTATTTCAGATATATTATTATTATTAAAATCATTTTCTAGTGACTATAATATTAATATATTTGTTGTACATCATGCTCTTTTGAATCATGAAAATTTTGATAGAATTATTAGAATAAACAAAGAGATATTTTCAAGCATAGAAGAAATTAATTTTGATACATTAATAGATGGTTAATATACTTATAAAGTATTGTATAGAAGGTGAATTTCATGAAAGAAATTCTTATGAAATATTATTTGATTATAATAAAGCATCCAATTTTATTACTCTTGAAAATAAAAATGAAGAAGCTGATGATTTTCTAAAAGAAATGCATGGAAAATTTATATTAATGGAATATCGTGGAATAACAAGATTAGATGGATTAAAAATGTTCGTCTTAAATACTCTTACTATAAAAAGAGAATATAAACTTAACGAAATATTAAAATGAAATATTTAATTATTAATAATAATGATGGTTTTCCAATAGAAGATAAAAATCTAATAATTTATGTTAATCAGCTTAATACTGAAATTTATAAAAAATATTTTAACATTAAACCATTAGGTGATACATGTTCAGAATTAGAAATTGTTTTAGAAAATAAAGAGTATATTAAAATACAACATTTATTACAATTTAGTCCTCTATCAACTCAAAAAAAACAATTATCTTTAGTAATTTATGAAAATAATGAAATTACTTTAATCAAATACTATGGATCCTATATAAGATCAATTAATATTAATGATGATTTTGTGAATTTAAATATATTATCAGATTTTCATGAGCTACATAATGATGGTCTTGATGATTTAAAATTATTATTTAAATCATTCGAAAGAGATAAAATATTAAACCAATTAGGAATATAATGTATAATTATTAATATGACAATATCAACAAATATATCAACAACTTTATCTAATAATCAAAAAATTACTTATAATGGAACTTCTACACAAATTCCAAATAGTCATAATATAAATGACTTACTTGATTTTTTTGAATTAGTTTTAATAGCACTTGGATATGAAATTACTTATAATGATTTTATAAAAATGGAAAAAGAAGAAAGAATAAAATTAATAAGAGATATAAAATTAAAAACTATAATTTAATGGGATTTTACAAGAGATTTATAACTAAAGATTCTATTCTTTCTCAAAAAAGCTTTGAAGATATTGAGATGTTACTTGATGCTGATTCTTTAATATTAGATAATTGGTCTTCAAACTTTTTTAAAAGATTTGATGAAAAATATACTGAGTACCAAAATAAAAGAAATTTAATAATTGATGAATTTAAATATAAATCATCACCACCAGATGTTTCATCATTGAACGGTTATTATATAAGTAATATTTTAATTAATCTAAAATTAGATCCGAATTGGACTGACATACAACTTTGTGCTGATAATTTAAATACGGATATTCCAAAAGATATTTCAGGTAATTTTAATTTATTATGTGATTTTTTTATAAAATTAATAGAAAATAAAATGGAAAATGGATTATAATAAAAACTATTATAATATACTTGGTATTATAAACGAGAGTACTGATAAGGAAATAAAAAAAGCATATTATACTTTAAGTAAAAAACATCATCCAGATATAAATAGTGATATAGAATCTGAATCCATTTTTAAAGATATATCTTTGGCATATAAAATATTGATAAATTCTGAATCAAGAAATGAATATGATAAAAAAAGTAAGTATGGTAAAGATTATAATGAACTTGAAGAATTATTTAAAGTTAATATAGAATTCGATTATACCAAAGAAAATAAAAAATATGAAGACTTTAAAAAGAACGCAGTTCTTAACATAATAGAATATATTGATGATAAGTTTAATGGAACAATAGAATATAATAGGTGGGTTATATGTAAAAAATGTAATGGATCTGGAAAAGATACTAAATCAAAATTTATTATTAAAGATGAGTATGGTAATGTTAAAGGAGTTTTTGATTCAGATGATGGTTGTGATTTTTGTGAGGGAACCGGTAAAGACCATTTAGGTAATAAGTGTAGTTTTTGTTTCGGACAAGGAAAATTGGGATCTAAAGATTGTGATACTTGTAAAGGAGAAAAAAGAATCTTAGGTAAACAAAAACTTACAAAAATAAAAATAGATAAAGAGGAAACAATAGTTCCTCATATGGGTCACTTTTCTAAGTATGAACCAGGTAAAGTTGGTAACCTTATATTAATTAATAAAAAAGATTAACCTCCTCCTTTTGAAATAATAAATCCAGTTCCTCCTTTTGAAGTATTAGGTTGTTGTCCTTTGGATGAAAATATTTCAAAAACTGAACCTTTACTAGCACCACCCTTACTAGTAGGTGGATTTACATTAATACCACCTGAAAAGTTTATTATAGGATTATCAGCTATTTCAAATATAGTCTCAGTTATATTAATACTATCTATTAATGAAAATTCTGAATCAGAGTAATTTATTTGTGGTGATATTGCTGATAAAGGAGCTTGAATTGATTGATTAATTCTATCTTCTCCAGCATAATAGAAAAATGGAATAGAATCAACTTCATACATTTTAATATAACTAAATTCATTTGTATATGGTTTTAATAAAAATACTATACCACCATCAGTTCCAGTAGTTGTGCTATTGTAAAAAGGTATATTAATATTAGCTAAATAACCCCAAACAGGATCAATTGTAACACTAATTACTGTAAAGAATCTATTTATTTGACTATTTTGGGTAGCATCTCTTTTAGAAACATAGATGATATCACCTGCTGTCAAACCAGGATTTGAACCTGTAAATGCTAAAGAGTTAGCAAACAAAACATCATAAAAATAAAGAGTTTGAGCTATTACCATTTGTAAAGATGGCTTATTATAAAAATATTCTTTTTTAATTATTTCATCAGTTTGATTATGTCCAATTATATCAGGAACTGCTGATATATATGTTACTAAATCATCAGTTGTAAATAATTTCGCTTGAGGTTCATTTAATAAGTAAGGATATTTAAATCCATTATTTATTGATTGATAATCCATTTCAAATTCTATAATAGAATATCTGAATTTAGGAATATTTTTAGTATTATCATTTTCAAGTAAAAATGGCTTTCTATTTTGATTAACTGCTAATATTTTTAATTTATCTATGTTATCTACTGAAGTATTAGCTGTTAGAAATGGTGCCATCGAAACACCACTATAATTAGGTGTTAAAATACTAGTTCTCCATTTATTGTCTTTAGTAAATCTGTATAAACCAGGTATAGAATATGTAACACCCATTTCAAATGATTCAGTTAGTCCAATAACATCAGATTCAAATAAACCAGTTACAAAGCTTTGAGATGAGTTTATAGGGTAGTTAAAAAATGGATTTTCTATATAATCATCATATATTTTATATTTCCATCCTAATGAATAATCTTTTATATTATCATTAAATGTATTCTTGAAGCTTGATAAACTTGATAATACATCTTTAGTTGGATATCCATTATAGTTAAGAATAGCTTTATTAGTTTCTAAATTATCATCCCATGAAATAGAATCTCTATAAATATTTGTCATTGATGATGTGAAATAATTTACATCTATCCATGAATTATATTTCAAATAATTTTTAAATGTTGTTGAATCACTAAATCCAATATTTTCATCTTTGAAAGTAAAATTTTGAATTACACCAGATGGATAGATATTAATTTGTCTATCTTCATTTGATCTATCAATGTCATCTTGAACAGATAGTGTTAATCCTTTAAATCTACCTCCTTCAAACCTACCATCTATCCATTGAGAGTCTATCATTTTTGTAATATATGGTCTACCTTTAAATAAACCATTATTCCATATTCCTTTAAATAAGCCATTTAAAAATGCTCCATTAAGCCAAATATTTTTAGAAATTGAAATTAAATGATTTTCAGAATCTATTGAAATTCTTCTTATAGGGAAATTTAATGTAATCTGTAATTTAATTGAACTATCAGTTACATCAATAACTGTAAAATAATCTTTTATAAGTTTTCTAGAATTATTTGAATCTAAACTAACAATATTACCAACAGAAACTTTATCACCAACTTTAAAATAATCTATTATAGTAAAATCTTGTTGATTTATGAATATATCTTCATAGTAAACATATCCTGTAGTTCTTTTTAAAGAAATAATCCAATTTTTAGTAGAGTTTTTAATATTTGTTAAATTATTATCTATAATAGATGCTATATTACCAATTTTTGTAGATTTTATATCAATCGAACCTGGGAAAGAGAAAGGCTTATCAGTTCCTGGGAATATATCAAAATCATCAAATAGATAAACATATTTATCATATCTTAAACCTTCATTCCAAACACCATTTTCCCAAACACTTGAAAATGCACTAGCTGTACCACTTGTGAAAATACCATTTCCAAATCTTGTAGAAATTATATTACCGTTAGATAATCCACCAATTAGTTCAATAGGTGGTAATAATAAAGTATCATTATATGATGGTGTTGAATTTAATAGTGAATAAGTTGCACAATTATATTCAGAATACTGTGATGTTTTTTTAACTACTTTAGCACTAGTTATTATTACTTTACCACCAGGTGTTCCAGATACTTTTTTAATTTTTAGTCTATCTAACTCTGAATAAGTTACTCCAATTGAAGTGGGTTCAAATGTTGATGTCCAAGTTAATTCATCACTTTGACCATACCAGTTTCCATTAGGTGGACATCCTATTTGATAAACTCTTAAATTATTTGAAACGGATTCAATAAATCCACCATTATTGAAACCAGATAGGTATCCTACTTCTACATTAAATGTTATACTTGCATCATAATTTAATGGTACTGATTGAGTTGGTCCATATTGTAAAACATATTTTATTTCAATATCATATTGTCCAAAATCTCTAAATATATTAATACTTTGAGAAATTTCATTATTTAAAGCATATAAGTAATTACCTCCATTATAATCTATATAATAATTAGTATTATTTACAAGCTGTGTTGCATAGTTCCAAACATATGGCCCACCTAAAAATCCTACATTACTACAATTTTTTAAATTTACATATCTTATATAATCTGGAGAATATTTCCATCTTTGTTGAGAACTAGCAGACTGAGTAAATGAAAGAGATGTTATATTTGGTTGATCTTTTATTGTTGGCCAAGATGTATCAACACTTACAGTAAAAGCATCATTAATAAAAATATCCTGGTATCTATTATCATTAATAGAATCTCTATATAAAGAAATATTTGTTAATATATCAGAAACATATCCTTTATTAACTTCTATTCTAGGTGTGCAATATTCTTCTTCTATTGAAATATTATCAATATAAAAATCAGAAGTTCCGTAAGGATTTATATGTAAATAAAATCTACCATCATCTCTTGATGTTAAAATTTCAGTAATAGTTCCTCCATAAGTAGCTTGATATCCATCAACTCCAGATATTAATAAGTCTGGAACTATTGAACCCATATGATTATCTAAATCTGATAAATAATGGAAATTACTTATAAAGTCTTCACCAGATGATATTTCTAAAACATCTGAATATAGTGATCCATTATAAGTTCCAGATGTTTCACCATATGATGAATTGATTGAACCTGGTCTACCTATACTAAATTGTAAACCAATTCTAGATAGATCAGATAAATTAGCAATAGAAACAGTACCAATAGTTATAGTAACTTTATATTTATTGTCCAATGTAAATTGATTAGGGAATGTTGTTTTTATAAATGGTAATCCTACACTATTAACAAGACTTGATGGATTATCAACATCTAATTCAGTATCTTGATAAGTTAAATAGAATCCAGAAACTTCTTCAACAAATGAAAAACTAGCTCCATTTGATATTGATGTATCAACAAAAACTCTTGATAAACCATTTAGTGGTAAGTTAGATAAATCCAAATTATTCCAAACTGAAGTAAATGTTAATGAGGCACCAGACGCATATGTATATAAACATCCATTAGGATTGACACTATCATAACTAAAAGGTGATCCGTTCCAGTTACCATTTCTCCAAGTACCACCTTCCCAATAAACATTATAAGCATTCATGTAATTAGCTACCCCATTTTTCCATATCATTCCAACTCCGGTTCCAGATATCCATTTACCATTATTCCATTTAGAAATATAAAATTCAGAATCTTCAAATACTCCATTATCCCAATAACAATCATCATTTATATTAAATCCACTTGTTCCTTTAACAACCTCAATATTTGAGATAGAACAAGTAGCAATATCCCAACTTGGAACAGATGATAAATTTGCAGTAGTTTTCGGAATAAACTCTAAAGAAAAATCAGGACCAATTGCATTAAATGTATATGAGAAGCTTGTTTTAGAAGAAATATCAGATGATGTTAATATAGTATTACCTGTTAAAATAAATCCAGATAATTTATAAGATGTTGATATTGTATAAGGTATAATTTTTATTACTAAATCACTATATACTGCCTCAAATGTGCTAAAATATTCATTTGATGTACCACTAGGTACAGAATATGTAAAATTAGTATTAATAGTAAAATCAGTTTGTAAAACTTCATTTTCAATTATAACTTGAGTTGAATCACAACTACCAACATATGGTGATGTGAATGATGATTCATCAAATGTGTAGAATTTCATAGTATATATTTCACCAGGATTTAAAATTCCTGGATATACAATATAACTAACACTATCAATTGTAGTTGCATTATATTCAACATATCCTGGAGATCCGGTAGCTACTGTCAGAGTTGGTAATATAGTTGATGAAGTACTTGATAAGATCCAATTTGAAAAAGATCCGGAAATTCCTTCTGTGAAATTTCTATTTCTAAGAGATGATGTAAAATTACCAAATCTAATTTCATTATTATAGTTCTCATTAACTATTAATCTTAATGTATATGTTTCGCCGATAATTAAACCAGATGTTTGATTAATATTTAAAATACTTGATGTTCCTAAAAACTTTAATATTTTAGTAGTATCATTTGAATATAATTGATTAGACAATACGTTAGCTTGTCCTCCAATTAAATCACCACTATTATAATCAAAATCTGTGTATGACTCATTCCAATATGAAATAGAATTTCCTAAATTATCTTGATCAATTAATTGAAAATTACCATTTACTAAATAATTTATGTAAGGATTAAATGATGATTTATAAAATTTTCCTTTTAGAAATGATCCACCAATCCAAACAGAATTGTCTATAATTCCATTATTGTGTGAGAAAGTTCCACCTCTCCATAATGAATTTTTGAATTCTACTGTTAGTTTTTTCTTTTTCTTTGTGAATTGTCTTTCTAATTTAGTAAATATTTTTTTATCTTTAATAGCTATATCTTTTACTTCACTTACATATCCACTATTCCATAATCCATAAAAATTATCAGAGAAATTGGAAACATAGTTAGGTATATTTGATAAATCCGTAGATTCATTGCCTGATCCTATGAAAGATCCTTTTGTTAAAATACCATAATTCCAGTATCTTCCTATAAATATACCACCATTAAATTCTCCATTATACCATGTTGAATTCGTTCCTAAAGAAGCATTTCCAAATTCTCCACCATTAAATTCTCCACCTTGCCAAGCAAAACTACTAGAACCAGCTGATGAGTATGATGCTGCTGTAACATATGGATAACCATAATATGATATAAATTTACCATTATTAAATTCTCCATTTTTCCAAATAGCTATATCAGTAAAAGAACCATTATTAAATGTACCATTATGCCAAATAGAGTTGAAAGGATAATTAGGTGCATCAGATTTATACATATTTGGATCCATTTTTACTCCAAATAATCCATTATTAAATATACCACTATACCAATCAATTTGAAAACTTCCAGATGTTGCTCCAGTCGGATTTTCTGTTTTAAATTCGGCAGAGATAACATTTATATTACTAAATGAACCAGATACTATTCTTGTTAGTGGATACTTTAAATTTCTTTTACCAAAATTACCAGAAGTTGCCTCACCTTCTAAGAAAGTAGAATTATAAAAATCTCCATTACTAAATAATCCATTTTCAAAATTACTTAATTCAAATCCTCCATTTTCAAAAACACCATTTTGCCATGAATATCTTACAAGACCTTGATTATTTAAATCTTTTTGCTTGTAATAAGCTGGTTTTAAATCTGTATAAATATCTAGTGTTAATGGTAAGTTAGATTTATTCTTATAAAATAATCCGTTTTCAAAAACTCCATTTATCCATGATGATTCTTTAAATATACCATTTTTAAATTTATTAATTTCAGTAGAATTTATATTAGAACCTGTAGCCGAATCTGACCAAGTAAAACTATCAACATTCCAAATTGAATTATAAAATATTCCATTTTCCCAGGTATCTGTACCAGAAATAAAAGATGAATTAATAATTAATCCTGATTTTATATTATTATTATTATCTGAGAATATAATATCAGATAATAAAAGACTTCTCCAATTATTATAATTAATAGGATCTTTATCTGTATTATTAAATAATTGATTATTAATTATACAATCTTTGAAATAACTTCTTCTAAAAATACCAGATTGTATTTTAGAATTTTCAAATTTAACAGGATGTAAATAATTATAAGAATTTTGTGCAAATTTAGTTGTTAATGCACTACCTGATAAATTAGTCACATTAAATAAAACAGATGATGTCATATATATAGCATCACTTATTTTTAAAATACGGCCATTACCACCTGTTGTATTACTATTAACTTTATATGTATCAGGTAATTTAACCAAATTGCTACCACCTGTTAAGGTGGTATCATAATATAATCCATTTATAAATAAAATATCAGATTCATTAAATAATTCCTCTCTAAAATTTGGATAGACTGATAATTCGATACTACCTAAAGAATTATCAATATTTACAGAATCATAATATGATGATGATAATCCAGTATTTATTGAATTATCTTTGTTATAATTTATATAATTTCCGCTTATCCAATTTGAATCTTTAAATAGTCCGCTCTTAAAATCAGAATCAACTAAATAAGCTTCTGATATATCTAATGTTTTTGTAGTTTCAAAAAACATATCTTTGCTAGATTGTATAGAGTAAATTAAAACATCTGAAAAATCAGTACCATCTGTTAATAATAAACTATCATATGTGTAAGATCCTTCTACTGAAAAAATATTTCCACTATATGTCCATGTTCCAATAGATAAATTTGTTAATTCATCATAAAGAACAGAATTTGAAAAAGTTGATGAAATGGTAGAAGATGTTCCAGAATAAAATATCTGTAAAATTGATGAAGTTGCATTCCAAGAAGTAGTTGATGTAAATTGAGATATATCAAATGTATAAGGTCCATAATATTCTGTAATAATTTGACTATTGAAATTTTCAATATTATTACTAGGAGTAGCACACATTATTATATCAATTGATGGATAACCATAATTATTATTTATACTAACTGATCCGTAAAGACCTGTAAGTATTTTATAATTATCTTCTTTAGTAGATAATTGAGTAATTATTCTTTTTTCATTTTTGAAATTATCATCAAAAGTTGAATAATAAGAATCAATTGTAAATTTATCATCAAAGAAATTTAATACGGGTGAATTATTTTTAGTTATATTTAATCCATCAAAATAAAAACTTTGGCCTTCTTTAAGTCGGTTAAACCCATCATTATTAATATAAAATTTATACATTTTATATTGAACATAATCTTCACCATCATACCAATTAAATATACTCTCATCATAATTCTCTATTTTAATTATTTTATCTGATGTGAATTTAGAATTTAAGAAAAGAGTTTTTTTAAATTCAGAATTAACTGATTTAGATTTAAAAATTTTTGAATTTAATACAATTGAACTAAACAATGATGAATTAAATATATTGCTATAAATTATATCACAATTAATATAATTTCCTGATTCAGTATTAACAGAATAGGTTATTGATTGAGATATTAAATAATCACTTAAAACTAAGTCATTTGAAAAGGATCCAATTATAGAGTTATCAAATGTTCCATTTTGAATTGTAGAGTTTTTTATGTAGGAATCATAGACATAATTATATCCAATTCCTGAATTATCTTTTTCAGTAGCTTTAATATTTGGTAATCCAAATTCATCAAATAATGTTATATATGATTCATCATTACCAGTACCTTTACCAATATCACCTTTAAACCATTTAGTATTTAAAACACTACCTAAAGAAAATTTAACATCTGATCCACTATAATTAATAGTTTCTTGATGTGTTCCTAATAAACCTTGATTAAATTCTCCTTTCTTAAAAGTACCATTTCTAAAATTTTGTTCAGTTATTATTGGATTTAAATATTTTCTATCAACTTTCCAATTAGATTCATAATTATATGTATAACCATTTTTAAATTTAATTCCAGATTTTTCAAAATCACCATTAATAATTTTTAAATCACCATTATTTAATAAACCAGATGATAGATAATTAGTATGATTTCCAGATATAACATCAGATGTAATGTCTTTTAAATATCCAGATGTTGTTCCACTAAGAACTAAAAATGAATTTGAATAAGTTAAATAGCTAGAACCAGATGATGTAAATCCTAATATACCATATTCTGTTCCACTAACTGAAAATGTTCCATTAATATATAAAAAATTATTATTAGAAAATGTACCATAGTTAGAAAATCTATTTACAATATAATCATAATCTCGATTAGATGTAGTTTGAATAAAGTAATCAAATTCTCTTTGAGTTGATGCAACATAAACTTTGACAAAATTATCAATAGGTTCATCAATATATGGTAAATTTCCAGTATATTCAATATCTAGTACTATTTTAGTTTTATCAACATACTGAACTATATAACCGTCTGAAAGTTTATTAAATTTATTTTTCTTTATAATTAAATCTGAATCATATTGACCACCAGTTATAAAAACTCTATCTCCTAATTTTAAATTATTATTTACTTCAGTATAAAATAATGTATATCTTTGACCTTTAATTAAAAAAGGCTCTATATAATTTAATAGTCTAACAGAAAAACTTTGCTTGCTTTTTTTATATAAAATATCCTTAGTATTTAAAGAAACTATATTATTAGAGTTTGTATTAATTGCTGAATCTATAACTTTCTTATCATCATCTGATAATTTTTTAGTTATGGTTTGAATTGGAAATTTACTAGGTATTTTCATTTATACTTTAACTATATAGTTTCTGTATATATTATTAAAGGTTTTTTATCCTACTAATTTGTTTATACCATTTTAATATTTTATATTTGTATGTTATGTCAAAAACTAATGCAAAATCAGAATTTTTAAATCATATCTACAATAGAGGAGGGGTACTTTGCGCTCAAATAGAAAGAGGAGATAATTATTATGATGCTGATGAAGAAATCATCGAAAGAAATTTTATATTAACTACCGGATATAACGAAGAAGATTGGAATAATTTTTTATCTAAAATAGATTTTATTTATGATTCTGGATATGGTAGTCAAGAACTTTTTTGTACAATTTGGTATGTGGACGGAACTTGGTCTGATCGTGGGGAATATGATGGGTCAGAGTGGTATCAATATCATAAATGTCCAGATATACCAGATTATATTAGACGAATAGATAAGGAAAGAGAACAAAAGTTAAATCAAATAATTTAAATGAAGACAAAAATATTAGTATTTACAGGAGCTGGAGTTAGTAAAGAAAGTGGACTCGATACATTTCGTGATAATGATGGATTGTGGATGAACTATGATATTAAAAAAGTTGCACATATTGATGCTTGGAAAGATAACCCACAATTAGTATTGGATTTCTACAACATGCGTAAAGATGATATGGTATCTGTTAAACCTAACATAGCTCATGAGATAATTGCTGAACTTGAACAATATTTTGATGTAACAGTGGTTACACAAAATATTGACGATTTACATGAAAAGGCAGGTTCTACAAATGTAATCCATTTACATGGGGAAATTTCAAAAATTAGAAGTGAAAATAGTACTGAATTTGTCTATCCATATGATAAAGATATTAAAATTGGAGATTTGGCAGAAGATGGATACCAATTAAGACCTTATGTAACTTGGTTTGGTGAGAACCTAGATTTTAAAAATATTAAATTAGCAGAAGAAGCTGCTTTCGATTCTGCTGTCTGTGTTATAGTTGGAACATCTATGCAAGTTGCTCCTGCAAGCAGTATACCTTTCCAAACTAAAGATACTGCTTTAATATATTATGTTGATCCTGGTGATGTAGGATTTTATATTCCTAAATTTAGAGAATATTTTTTCTACCATATTGAGGAACCAGCAACAACGGGAATGCAAAAGATAAAACAAGAACTCACACAAATTTTTCTAAAATGAATATTGATAAATTAGCTAGAAATGCTTTAGAGTTTTTAAAAACAAAATGTAAATTGCCAAATTCTGGTATTATTGCTGGTGGATCACTAGGTAATTTAATATGGGAGCAAGTATCTGGAAATATAGCTGTTATTAATGATATAGATATTTTTGTTTTTGAAAATCTTATAAACTTAGATGATATATCAGTACGTAATAAAAGAAATTCAGCAGAAGGCGGGCGGATATTTTATAGAAGTCAAGAAAAAATATATTGGAAAGATTATACCGGATTTTGTGAAGGTTACAGGACGAAAGAATTTTATTTAATTAATAAAACAAATACTGATGGAATTATTAATTATATTTACTATTCATCTACATCAAATAAACCAGAATTAGTAACTGATTCATTTGATATTAATTGTACTCAAATTGGTTATGATATAGAAAGTGATAAATTTTTATGGACAAAAGAATTTGAATCTTTTTTAAAAACTGGAAATTTAAAATTAACAAATTTAGGAAGTCCATATCATTCTTCAATTCGTATACTTAAAAAAAGAGATGAACTTAATGCTAATTTAGATGATTTAGAATTAAAACTAACATCATTTGCAATTTCAAAATCTTTATCAGGAATAACAAGAAGATATTTTTCAGATAAATATTTTGAAACCTATAAGAAATATAATATTGAACTTTCAAAATATTTTAAGATTAGTAAAGAAGATGAAATTGAGAACTTTATTAAAGCTCAGAGGGACACTAAATCAAATAATGTATCAAATAATTTAGATAATATTAATATTTATACACTTAGTACAATCATTCATTATGAAAATATTTTTAAAGGTGAAATAGAAAGTTATGTTCTTAATAAAATTTGGAATTGTAATGATCTTTTATTTTTCATAAGAAATGTTCAAAATGAATTTACTTCATTTAAAGTCTGGTCTAAATTACAACCACTTTATACATATGAAAATTATTTAGATTGTGAACCAAGTGAAGATGATTTAGATCAATTAAGTAGAATAATTGGAAATTTACCAAATGCAATAAAAAATTTAGAAGGATTTAAACTTTCAAATCAAATCAATTTTATTAAAAGATTATTTAAAGCATTTTCAAATGATATAACAATAGCTTTTGCTATTTTAGAAAAAAATAGAATGGATCCTAATATTTCTTTTGACGAACAAACAAAATTACTTTTGGAACTTTCTGTAAGAACAGAAATTGTAAATAATACTTATTTTATTGATGAAATATTAGGTATTAAAAAAAATAGTGATATTGGTTACCTTTTTTAATATATAAATAAAAATTTAAACTTCATGCAAGAATTACTAGATAAATGGAATATTAAGCTTAATTATAATATTCTTCTTTCAATGTGGAATGAATCACATAGATCTTATCATAATCAAAATCATCTATTAGATTTAATTAATCAAATTAATGAGAACCAATCTAAATTTGATTCACATAAAGATTATGAGAAAATGGTACTTTGTGCTCTTTTTCATGATTGTGTTTATGATCCAATGAGAAGTGATAATGAAGAAAAAAGTGCTCAGTTTTTTATAGATTGTTGTCAAGAAAAAAATCAAGATGTTTTAGATATTAAACAAATGATTTTAGATACAAAAACACATGAATCTACAACACCTCTTTCAGAGAAATTTAATCAATTAGATATGAATATTGTTGAAAGAGATTTTAATCAATTACTTGAATGGGAGAACGGAATAAGAGAGGAATATAAAGCTTATGGAGATAAATATAAAATGGGTCGCCTTCAATTCCTAGAAAGTCTCTTGGACAAGTATCCAAACAATACAGAAAATTTATTGAAACTAATCGATTGGGTTAAAACTAATTACTAAAAACATGGAATACGGTATTTTATACGCTAAAGTTACTTTCCCAATTAATCATAAATTAAGTTGGTTGAATCATTGTTTTTTAACGGATATTTTGCCAAAAGATTTACAAAATGAAATTAAAAAATTATCTACTGAAATTAATTTAAAATATAAAGATTATATAATTATTCCAATGGATAATAGAATTATACCAGGATGTGTTTCAAAACCTGAAATGATTGAGGAAATTGCTAATGAAATATATCAAGGTATGTTAAATATTTTTAAAAAGATTGCTGGTGAAGAAAATTGTATTAGATTAGTATATGGTATAGGTGATATAGATCAAGATCATTTAGAGAACAACGTAACTTCGGCTCATGAAATTGGTAACTATCCAATAATGATCAAAATAGGACATTTTTTAGATTATGGACCAGCTGGTAAAAAATCTGGTAAAAATGATTATACACCAGGTATATTTAAGGTTACTTAGATTTTAATAAATGTTCTATCTTCTTTTCTCTAAGTTCTTCTTTATATGATTTTTCACATTCTTTAATCATGTGATTCATCATTTTCCTAGTTTCTTCAGTATCAAATTCCCATTGAAACCTCACGGCTATTTCTATTCTTTGTTTAGTGTATCTCCTACCTATTTCCTTAACAGATTCTTCAATACTTTTCATATTATTTTACACTGAACTCTTTTTTATCATTAGAGATATAAAATTTATCAAAATCGTAGTATTGTTCATAAACTTTCTTGATATCTGATAATTTAATTTTATCTAAAATATCATAAACAGACCAACCTTCAGGTTGGATCCATCTATTTACATTATTATATCTAAGAATTTCATCTTTTTCCATTCTTACTTTGTAGTAATCTTTTACTAGATCAAACCTTTCTTTATTTAAAAACTTTTTTGGATCATTTAAAACAGTTTTAATACCTTCAATTACACCTTCAAAGTTTCTATTTGAAGTTTGTGTATCAATTGATATTATACCTTGTTTATTAAGTCTAGCTTGATAACAATGTATATAATAAACTAATCCTCTTTTTTCTCTTACTTCATCATAAAGTGGAGATTTCAATCCCATTGATAACATAGCATTTAAAAAATGTACTTCAGCATTTTTTTCTTCGATAAATTCACTTAAGCAAATAATTGAACTTTTATCTTTAAAATCATTGTTTAATTCAAGTTTTACTTTATGATTTCCAAATTCAAATTTTTTATCAATTTTTTTATTCGAAAATTCAATATCTAAATTTTTTAATTGTTTATTCTTAGATACATTAATAATTTTTGTAGGATTTGCATATTGTAATTCATAGAAATTAAGACAATCCATAAATTTTAATTTTTCTAAATCTTCTTTAAGACCAATTGGATCATAATCATTAAATAGTTTTCTGCTTAAATTTAATGAATGTGATTGTGATTGGTCATTAAAAGTATCTTCATATTCTTGAAGAACAATCTGTCTTTCATTTTCAAATTGTTCTTTTGTTATTTCAAAACTTTGAAGGGCTTCAAGGTATTCTTTTTTATGTTTATCAATTTTTTCATCAAGTCCTGTCATATAAAAAACAATTTCATTAGATGATGTATAGGCATTCCAATCAATACCGTCCCTATCAAAATCTTGAATCATATGGAAAAATGTCTTGCATAAAAGGTGCTCCATAAGATGTGACAACCCATACCATCCTGGCTTTTCAATGTTTGTTGATCCTTCATAAACAACATAAAGTCCTGATAAACTAGACTGTGATTTTAGATTTATTATCATAATAATTATTTTTTATTTAAAAGTAAAGATATTAAATATTTATTTCTATACTCTATTTTTGATTTCTTTTTTATGTCCCAAATAAGTAGTAACATAGTAGTAATAAAAAATATAGAAATTAAAATAATTGTATTTACATATTTTGAATAATTTAGATTTAATTTAGAAATAAGTAACTCTTGTGATTTTTTATTCTCTTTATTAAAATCAGAAATTCTACTATTTAAAATTAATCTAATTTTATAAGATAAATCATTATTAATAAAAATATAATTTTGGAAAGAATTATAATCAACTCTTTGATTTCTTTTCTCAAATTTTGAGAAAGATTCTATATCAAATTCACTAATAGTTTTTTTAACCGTATCTATACCAACTATAGTATCTGTTTTAGATTTTTTAAATAATTTACCTTTTGTTTTAATAATTTTAGTAGTGGGAACATATTCAACTATTGTTTTATCAACTTTGAAATCATTGATATTTTTAATATTATCACTTTTTTTATAAGAGTTTATAACTCTAAATAGTATATCTTTTTCTATAAATAAGGAATCAATCACATATAGCTTCTCACCTGCTAAATCAAAACTATCCATATAAGAGTAATAAGTTTCTAACTTATCATTGATATTTAAATTTTTAAGAGATCTTGATAATATCTCATCATCTAATAAGGAAAAATTATTTAATCTCTCTATTAGTTTAATTTTTTCTACTTCATTTTTATTTATTTGTGTTGAAATAAGTTTAGCAGACTCTACCGAATCTTTAATATAATTATATCCAAATGATATAGAAAATGTCATAGAAAATATCAAAATAAATATTTCCAGATTCATAAATGTTACTACTTTAAATATTGACTTAATTTTATTCATATCATTAAATATTCTTTTCGTATATATAATTTTTTGTTTTCTTGAAGTTATAAAAATTTGTTTTTTATAAAATTCTATGTATATTTGTATTTCTAAAAATATACAATGTTTGAAATAGGATTAACAGGTTGTAGATACTCTGGCAAAACATCAGTATCTAAATTATTCAGAGAAATAGGAGTTCCTGTATTTGATTCAGATACTGTTCTAAAATTTATATTAAATTTTAGAACACATGTTGATGAACCAATTAAGGCAAATGTTGGTAGTTTTGTTTATAATTCAGGATTTCTAGATCCATCAGCATTTATAACAGATTCACTATTTGATAGAACTATTGATGTAGTTGAATTTGAACTTTTCCAAGCTTGGGAAAAATTTAAATTAAAGCATAAAAATAAAACTTATGTTATTTTTGAAAGTTCTATTCTCTTTGAAAGAAAATGGAATAATAAATTTAATCAAGTAATATCAGTTTTTGCGCCAAAAGAAGAAAGAATTTATCGAGCAAAAATGGATTCATGTATGAAAATTGATTATATTTGGGCATCTTTTGATAAAGAGATATCAGAGTTGTATAAAAATACAAATAGCAATTATATTATACACAATTATGATACTGGCCCCGATGTTTTAAATCAAGTTAATCAAGTTGATCTTAAAATTGTCAATGCCCATTTAAAAATTAAAAGAAAAAAATTGTCAAATAATATTCATGTTTTTTAAATGAGCAGATCAATTAGAATTAAACTTATATCACCTATCTCTAATAGATTGAAGTTTGTTAAGCTGATAAAGGAATGTAGTAATTTGTCTTTAAGAGACTCTAGAGATATTTGTGATAGACTTCATAATGGTGAAATTCAGATTTTCGAAGTTCGTGAAAATGATAACATAAATTATGCTAAAAAATTTAGAGAAGATATTATTGATTGTGGTGGAAATTTCCAAGTAAGTGGTGGTATTGAGTTTCAAAGAAATTATAAAATATTGGAGCTTGGAATTGGAGAAGATTCTGATTATATTGATTTTATATCAGAATCATTTTTTCAAAATATTTTAAAAAATCCACAAGACTTTTTAAAATCGGTTTTAAAAAAACTTAAAAGAGAAGAATTAATTGAATTATTTGATAACTCAAAAGAATCATATAAAGACTTAATATAAACTTATGGCAAACGCACACGCACATTCAAAATCATCAGCTCGCCGATATGGTGGACAACCTGAAGATTATTTAAATATACATATTAAAATGGATTGTTCAAAGGCATATGTGGCTGATAACCGCCATCGAGCCTTAACACATACTAATTTTTGGATTCATGAAGTTATGATTCCTATTTTCGGATATACAATTAAAAATTCAGTTGGTCGAGATGTGTGTGTAAAGGATTTATGTGAAGAACATATTCTTGAAGATTTTGGTATGAGATTTATACCAACTGCTCAAGACTATCTTGAAAATATGGAATTTAAAGATTGGATGCAAAATGGTGTTAAAGGACACCCGGCTTCTTTTGAAAAAATTTCAAAGAAAGGAAATATTAAAATAAATGCTGACTAATGAGAGTAATAAGCCTTAAATCAAATTCAAAAATATTGAAAGGAGTTGTATATGAAGCAGACTCATTCAATAATACCGGTACTGGTAACCGTTGGGATAAATTCCGAATAAGAATTAAATATCCAAGTGGTGGATCTGGAACTTATTTATGTAAAAACTTTACAGATGTTAGTGGTAATCCATTACCTGTAATAAACTATATAAATCCAAATAGAAATCAAGAGCAAACTTTTGATATATCTACTTTAAAAGTAAATGATATTATTATTTGTAATTCAGATAGATATAAATATCTTGTAAAAGGTGGTAAGTATAGAATTTCAGAAATAATAGATTCTAATACTTGGGGTGCTCAAATTAAATTAGAAGGATATAATCGTCAGCTTAGATTTACTAGATGGGCATTTAGAAAATTATCTCTTCAAGAAACTAGAGAAATTGCACTTTCTCAAATCTTTAATCAGCCAGAGAATTTTTCAGTTGAATTTGTTAGAAAATTTGACAAAGAAACTAATAAAACTAAAATATTAGTACAATCCTTAGCTAAATCTATTCTTGATCCATATAGACATCAATATGATGTCTTAGATTGGACAATAGAAAAAACAAAATATCAAGATTTTAAAAAAGAGGATTTTGATCAAATCATGAATTTATCTCTTTCAGAAGTTTTAAAACTTTATGAAAACTCATTACTATAAATAAATCTTAACTTAAAAATAAATAAAAATGGAACAAATGATTTCGGAAATTAAAGAAAAACAGGCTGAAATTAAAAAATTGCAAAATGAATTGCAGAAAAGAACAGCTGATATTTTTCTATCTTCATTCAAAGTATTGTTTGAAGAAAATCCAAAGTTGAAAAGCTTTGGGTGGACACAATACACCCCTTATTTTAATGATGGTGATACTTGCACCTTCTCAGCAAATACTGATTATCTTTATATTAATGGTGAGCATGAAGATGATGCAGATTGGTCACAAGAGAAAAAAGTAATTAGTTGGGGAACATATAATCGTGATAAAAGGGTTTATGAGGGTCGAATTGAACAAGATAATCCTAATTATATACCAGAATTAGCAAATGCTTCAGCAAAAGTTAAAAAGTTTTTGAGTGTATTTGATGATGAATTTTATAAAAGACAATTCGGTGACCACGTTAAAATCACTATAAGTGAAAACGGTATTACTACTGATGATTATGAACACGATTAATAATTAAAAATGGAAAATATAACAGATGAAAATGAATTATTACATGATATTATATGTAATCTTGAATATAATTTTTATCCTGATGAATATGGATTTCAAATATTAACAAATGTTCGATACCGGAATATGTCTTCTATAAAAGAAGCATACCTGTGTTCACTTGATGGTAGCAAATCTTTCAAAATAACTTGTGAAGAAGTTGATATTACATCGCTACCATATATTGAAAGAAATAATTTAGAGAATTACTTAAAAGATCAAAAAATAACTAAATAAATTAAATAAACCAAAATAAATTATGATAAACACAATTTTAAATTTCTTATCCAGCTACTGGTGGATTGTAGCACTTTTGCTCTCCGCTTTTTTTTACAAATCAATTTTCCGACTTTTCGGTATCGTAATCGTACCAGAAGATAAAATTGGTCTTGTTACAAAGAAGTTCGTTTTGTTCGGCGATAACAAAGAACTTAGTGGTGATCGTATCATCGCAACAAATGGAGAAGCTGGTCTTCAATCAGACTATTTATCACCAGGTATTCATTACTTTAAATGGCCTTGGCAATATCAGATTGATATGACTGGATTCGTAGTGGTTCCTGAAGGTCATATTGGTCTTGTTAATTCAAAAGATGGTAAAATTATACAGACTGGTCGTATTTTGGCTCGTCGTGTAGAATGTGAGAATTATCAAGATGCTAAAGGATTCTTAGATAATGGTGGTCAAAAAGGTCGTCAATCAGCCTTTATTCCTAACGGAGTTTATAAAATTAATACACATTTATTTGAGGTATCTGTTGTTAAACAAGCAAATATCCAAGATAATATGGTTGGTATTGTAACTACATTAGACGGTGATCCACTTCCAGAAGGAGCAATCGCTGGTAGAATAATTGATAATTCAACTCACAAGAACTTCCAAAATTTTGATATGTTCTTAGAGAACGGTGGTAATCGTGGTCTTCAACAACAAATTATACAAGCAGGTTCTTATAACTTAAATCCTTGGGCCGTTCAAGTAGAGGAAATGCCAATGACAGAGGTTCCAATTGGTCACGTAGGTGTTGTTATGTCTTTCTATGGTGAAGAAGGTGTTGATGTAACTGGTTCTAATTTCAAACATGGTAATTTAGTTTCTAAAGGACAAAAAGGTGTATTGGCTGAACCACTTAATCCTGGTAAATATCCAATCAATCGTTATACTACAAAAGTTGAAGTTGTACCAACAACTAACCTTGTACTGAACTGGGCATCTGCTAGAACAGAATCACACAATCTTGATAAAAACTTATCGACTATTACAGTACGTTCTAAAGATGGTTTCCAATTCAACCTTGATGTATCTCAAATTATTCACATACCAATGACTGAAGCTCCAAAAGTTATCGCTCGTTTCGGAAATATGAATAATCTTGTATCTCAAGTTCTTGAACCAACAATTGGTAACTACTTCCGTAACTCAGCACAATCAGCAGATGCTATATCTTTCTTGAGTTCTCGTCAAGAGCGTCAAACAGAGGCAAAATTACACATTTCAAGAGTTCTTGAAGAGTATAATGTACACGCTGTTGATACTTTGATTGGTGATATAACACCTCCAGAATCTTTAATGAAAACTCTTACTGATCGTAAGATTGCTGAGGAACAACAAATTACTTTTGAGACTCAAAGAAAAGCTCAGGAGAAACGTCAAACTCTTGAAAAGGAGACAGCTATCGCAGAGATGCAGAAAGAAGTTGTAAAGGCTGAACAAGGTGTAATGATTGCTGAACGTACAGCTGACGCAGTTGTTAAGAAACAAAAAGGTGATTCACAAGCTGTTAAAATCGCGGCTGAGGCTGATGCTGAATCAATCTCACTTAGAGCAAAAGCAGAATCTACTCGTATTACCCTTACTGGTCAAGCTGAATCTGAAGCAATTCTTGCTCGTGGTAAAGCGAATGCCGAATCTTATAGATTAGCTGTTGATGCAATGGGTAAAGAAAACTTCACGTCATATAAAATGACAGAAGAAATTGGTAAAAGTGGTATCAAATTGATGCCAGAATTACTTATCCAGGGTGGTGGTAATGGTAGTGGATCTTCAATAGAAGGACTACTTGGTCTTCAAATCTTAGACAAAATGGGTAAGAGTATATCTCCAATCAAAGAGATAGAAATTGGCGAAAAAGAAACAGAAGATCCAAAGTCTAAAAAATAATCTTTTTAGACTTAAAAACCCGGTCAATTTATTGACCGGGTTTTTTGTGCTTGACATTTTTTAAAAAATATATTATATTTGTAAAATAAACACAAATCAAAATGAAAGCATCTAAAATAACATTCTCAAAAGAGGAAATTTTGAAAGCTGATAAAACTCGTCATAGATCAGAACTTATTGAGATGGGTGCCTATAACTTGTTTAAAAATCAAACTTTCAAAGACAAGAAAGCATATTCTCGTAAACCTAAACATAAAACTGAATTCTAATATGAAACCAACCGGAGCTTGTATAATTCTAACAAAAGAAGATAAAATTCTAGGAGTTACTCGTAAGTATGATCATAATAACTGGGGATTACCTGGTGGTAAATTAGATCCGGGAGAAACAGCTTTAGAAGCTATTATAAGAGAGACAAAAGAAGAAACAGGATTAGATATATCAGATGTTAAATTAATTGACCAACGAGTTTTTAAAGATAGATTGGTTTACTTATTTAAGGCAGAATGGTCAGGTGAAATTGAATATGATCCATTAACTGAAGGTGTTTGTGATTGGGTAACTTGGAAAGAACTTTTAGAAGGATCTTTTGGTGAATATAACTCAGATATCAAAAATCAATACTTTAAATGATATACTGAATATTATGAAAAAATCCACTCTTGAAGTGGATTTTTATTTTTAATCAATTATTTTTTATAATTTATCCAAAATAATCTTAAGTTGGCAAAAAATTCCTTTTTAATATCTTCTAAAGATTTATCACCCATCAATATTTTTTTCGATTTATGCTCAGTTCCTGATATATCTTTAAAAGCTATTATTAATTCATTATTCTCATTCTTATGTAAATAAGAAAATTTAATATCTTTTAATAATCTTTTTTTAGCATCTTCAAAAGATTCACCTTCTTTGATCTGAAATTCAATAATGTGTTCATCATTATTTAAGTCTTTTAGAGAGGCTTTTGAATTAAAATTTTCAAATTTTTTTAAATAATTCATAAAATTTATTTTATTTTATCTTTATATATTATTTTTATAATTCATTATTATTCAATAAGAAATCAATCTGTTTTTTTTCTAAATCAACTGATTTAACAATTACCATAATTTTATCTCCTAATCTTATTTTATTATCGTTATCGTCTTGTATGGTATATGAATTCGTATCTACTGACCAATTACCCTCAAGTGATTGATATCTAATCATTCCTTCACATTTATTATCAATTAGTTCAACATATAGACCCCAATCAGTAACACCTGATACAATTCCTTCAAATTCTTTACCAATTTTATCCAATAAGTATTCCGCTTGTTTATACTTAATAGAGTCTCTTTGTGCCTTAGCGGCTACTAGTTCACGAGATGAGATATGTTTGCACATCTCCTCCATTTCATTTTTATTTATTTTCATAATAGTTATATGAAAGGAAGAGATGAAGTTTTAATATATAATGTAAGACAAAAATAATAATTACAAAGATGATTAAAAAAGGTAGGTCTATTACAATAAGAATAGAACAAGAAGTTTATGATAAAATAGTAAAAGAGGCAATTGATAAGTCAGTTATTGAGAACAAAATAGTTAAAGTATCTGATATAATAAGAGAAAAATTAGAAAAATAATATGAAGAAATTAACAACTGATTATTTTATTAGAAAATCAAAACTAAAATATGGTGGTAAATATGACTATTCAAAAGTTAATTATATTAATAATGATATTAAGGTAGTTATTGTTTGTCCAACACATGGTGATTTTGATCAAAAACCTAGCAATCATCTTAGTGGTAAATATGGATGTACTAAATGTGGAATTAATAGAGAAAGATATAATAAAATAGAAGATAAAATAAAATATAATAAAGAGATATTTAATAATATATTAGTTAACTTTTTAATAAAATGTTCAGAAATACATAATGATAGATATGATTATTCTTATAAAATTAAAATAATTTGTAAGGAACATGGAGAGTTCCTACAAAGACCATCTGCGCATTTAAGTGGTCAAGGTTGTATGAAATGTAGATTGGATAATAGAAAAACTGGACTAAATACATTTTTACAAAGGTGTAAGGATATACATGGTGATAAATATGACTATTCATCAGTAACAGAATATAAAAATAGTTTGACAAAAGTAAAAGTTATATGCAAAAAACATGGATTATTTGAAATTAGTCCTTATCATCATACTAATAGAAAACAAGGTTGTTCAATATGTAAGGAGTCTATTGGAGAAAAATTAATATCAAAATATTTAGATAATAATAATATTGAGTATGAGAGAGAATATATTTTTAATGATTGTAAAAATATAAAAGAACTAAGGTATGACTTTTACATATCTAAATATAATCTATGTATAGAGTATAATGGTATTCAACATTATCAACCAATAGAACATTTTGGTGGTATAAATACTTTAATTAATCAAAAGATAAAAGATGATATAAAAGTTGAATATTGTAAAAGTAAAAATATTCAACTTTTAATAATAAGATATGATGAAATCATAGAAGATAAGTTACTTAGTGTAATCCAATGATATTACTAATAGTCTGTGTACTAATATGTCAGCGTACCTCCGAATAGGACTCGTAAAATGGCAGTATCCTGAATTATCCTCTATTCCAAATCCAAGTCCGTAATGGCCTATATTCTCGGTTGTATAATATGCTTTACTTTGTGTCCTTACTATTAATGTGTTTATAAAGTTCTCTTCTGGTGTGCCTTTTACTTTTTTTATTAGTTTATTTATACTTTCTTTTATTTTACTTTCATTGGATATATCAAAATCATATCCCATTTTATCACAAATTACTTTTAACTCCGTTAATCTATCAATATTTGGTTCTGGATGTGATCTATTAACACAAAATCCTATTTTCGATTTAACAAACTTAGCAACTGCTTTATTAGCTAATAACATAAACTCTTCAATTAATTTATTAGCTTCTTTTTGTTCTTTGAAATAAACTCCAATTGGTTTTTTATTATCTTCTGCTAACTTAAATTTTACTTCAATGCCTCCCATTTCAATAGATCCATCTTTAATTCTCTTAGTTCTTATTTTTTGAGCTAATTTATTTAACTGATTTATCATTATTTCTAAATGTGATTGACTATGTTGTTTATAAACAAGATCTTTATCATCACCCCAAACTTCTTCAAGAGGTTGAATAGATTTCTTTTCTTGATCAGTTAGTGGTAGTTGATTTTCACTTTCTATTATTTCTTGAGCTTGCTCATAAGTAAATCTTTTATCAGAATGTATAATAGTTTTTCCAAACCAGGTATCAAATATTTCACCTTCTTTATTTATGTTGAAAACAACAGAGAAAGCTAGTCTGTCCTCATTAGGTTTAAGTGAACATATACCATTACTTAATCTTTCAGGTAACATAGGAATACATCTATCTACTAAATATACTGAGGTTGCTCTTTTATAAGCTTCTTCGTCTAGTTTAGTTTCTGGTTTTATATAGTGACTAACATCTGCTATATGAACTCCTATTTCAAAATTATTATCGTTTATAACTTTTAATGATAAAGCATCATCGAAGTCTTTAGCATCAACTGGATCGATTGTGATTGTTGTCACCTTTCTCATATCCCTACGATTATTTATTTCTTTTTGAGTAATGACTTCTGAAACAAGTGCTGACTCATTAATAACATCTTGAGGAAACTCTACTGGTAATTCATATTCAAACATTATTGAATTCATTTCTGTGTTATTATCCCCAGAATTTCCTAAAATTTTAGTTATCTTACCTTGAGGTGACTTAGAATCTTCCCATTTTGTTAGTTCAACAATTACTTTCTGTCCATCTTCGGCAATTAATCCACCTTTTATATAAAAATCTACTGATATTTTATTGCTGTCCGGAATAACAAATGTTGTATTCTTTTTTGAAATTTGAACTCGACCAACGAATTCTGTTTTAAATCTCGAAATAACTTCGATTACTCGACCTTCTAATCTCTTTTCAGATTTAAATATTTCAATTTTTACTTTATCTAAGTGTAGAGAATTAGCTGTATTTTTTTTGTAGATGAAGATTTCTTTTTCTTGTGTTTTTAGAGATGCACTTCCATTTGTGGAAAATTCAATCTGTCCTTCAAACACATCTCCTTCTTTTATTATTATCATATATTATATATTCTATGTAATTATAACTTATTTGTTTATTTTATTGCTTTTAGGCATAAAAAAACCCACTTTTTAGTGGGTTTAGATAAGTTATTATCCTACTGTTAGGAATATTTTTCTGTTTTGTCTATCTACTGCTAAGACTTTAACTTTTAATTCTTGACCAGTTACAAATTTTCTACCAATCTTTTCTATTTCTGATGTATGTATAAGACCCATTGTTTCTTCATCTAAGGAAATAAGAGCTCCAAATTGTTTAATATCTTTAACACGGCCATTTAAAACTTGACCATTTTTAATATTATCCCAAAGAGTCTCTCTTAACATTTGAGTTAGTATAATCTTATCTTTTACGATCTCTTTTACATAGAATTCAATTTCAAATCCAGGTTTAATTTGAGTTAATTTTTCTTGCCATTCTGGATTTACATTTGCTTTATGTATCATACCAGTTAAACATTCATTAAATTCAACAAATACTCCAAAAGGTGTTGTTCCAGTAACGTGTCCTGAATATACTACTTTTTCCTCTAGTGATTCAATTGCTGATGAAATTAAAGTTTTTAGATATTTTCTTCTACTAACGATATAAGTTCCCTCATCTCTTGAGAATGATTCTACCATAACTTCTAAAGATTTACCAACTATTGATTCTGGATCATAAAGTTTGTTTATACCAGCTAATGTATTTGGCATAAATCCTGCTAATGTAATTCCATCATGGAATATTTCTACATCATATCCAGCTGGATTTATAGATTTAATATTAGCCATTATTACAATATCTTTATCTAAAGCTTTCAAAGATGCGTGAGCAGCATTTTCATAAATATTAGAAATTGAACCTTCAATAATATAAATATTATTATCAACATTTGTAATTAATACATCAATAGTTTCTCCAATATTTGTATTTTTAAGATATTTATTTTCATTAGGTCTATTATCAACTCTAACATAATCTTTAAATCCTTTAACTGAAAAACAATGTTGATTAGAATTAACCCCTTCATATTTTCCTTGAATGATTGAATTTTTTATTGGAATTTGTACGAATAAATCTTCATACATTTTATCCATCTTAAAAATTTCAGGATTTTTGTTTTCTAATTTTCTATTTTTTCTTAGAGATTGTTCAAATTCTAAATTTGTCCAAAATTCATTATCATGAATATTTTCTTTTATTAATTCTGTTTCTATCATATGTTTTTTTTAAAGTTGTTAACTTGTTTTTATATACCTTTGTTTTAATAAGTTTATTATATTATATTTTTTTTTAAATTATTTCTAATCATATAATCTCTTATTTTCGCAGCTTCTTCATAATTTTCATTTTCAATTGCATCTTTGATTTTAATAATCAGTTCTTCAATAATTTCATTTTTACTTTTTTTACTTTTTGATATTTCAATATCATTAATAAAAATTGAAAAATGATCTTTCATATCATCAATTGAATCAAAATATTTATTTAAATCAGATTCTTGAATATCTTCGGAAAGCTTTAAATTATTTTTAACTTTTTTTAAAAATTTATCATTTAAAGCATTATTATCTAATAAAAATTTAGCTAAATGATTAGGTCTATTTTTAAATAGTTTAAATAAATTAATTAAATTTGAGTTTTCTTTTTTACTCATAATATATTTTATAATTTAACCCAAAAAAGTTTGAAATAATATTCAAATGAATATTGTTGACTACTTTTTTCCTGATTAAATAAAACACGAATACTTGATTGATCAAATTCAGTAGATGTTTGAATTTTATTATTTAAATACTCCATAGAGATTATATCATTTGATGTATACCAAGTATTAACAAATCTTCTAACATTTTGATCTCGTAGGTCAATATATCTAATGTATAATTCAATTTTATCAAATTTATATCTATCTAACACATTTTTAATAATATATTCTTTAATTGAAAAATTAATATCTTTTGTATAACACATAGAATTTTTAACTCCTTCAAATGTTCTATATTGTTTAAGTGTTGCAAATATATAATTTTCTAAAATACTTTTCAAATTTATATTAATTATATATTTTGTTAAATTATTTTTTTGACCCTCACTTTGAGAATCATCTACTATTAAAGTATGATTTGATTTTTTATCATCACCTGGTGAATAAACTATAGCATTTAATGATTTTTCAATATCTAAATCTATTTGTTCATTATTAGAATTTTGATAATAAACTAGTCCTTGATTATTTAATTCTATTATATCTTCGATTTCTAACATTTTTGATCCAAAAAATGTTGATTCTTCTTTCATGTTAAGAGTTCCAAAAACTTTTTTATATTCAAATTCCGGTGATATATAATTTCTTCTCATATTTTTAATATTTTTTAGTTGTTATAACTGTTGTATTGGGTTGATCACATTCAACATGATAATTAAAGTCCCAAGATGATTTAAATATAAAAAAG
>Ga0247832_1001766_pt1 | contig 36222 bp, 25 predicted proteins | sample LaCruzMarch2015__10_FD_192407 | JGI IMG/M metagenome (GOLD analysis project Ga0247832, IMG submission 192407) | Freshwater microbial communities from meromictic Lake La Cruz, Castile-La Mancha, Spain - LaCruzMarch2015_4m | ecosystem: Environmental > Aquatic > Freshwater > Lake | place: Spain... | reverse complement strand
CTACGACGCCACCAAGAGGCACTTCCACTCGTTTATATGTTGTCGTCAATGACGTCCATGCACCTGCCGCGAATGTTGGTGTCGTTTGCCGCGTTGTCATCATCATCCCGCGTCCACGCGGGATGGATCGACGAGGATACCCCTTCGCATCTGCGCACGACGACGAGCCTCGTCGACGGGTCGGCCTACGACCTCGTGATGTCCGACGAATTCAACGTCCCCGGCCGGACCTTCGCCGACGGACACGACCCGACGTGGACGGCACTGGACAAGAGCGACGACGATTATTCCGCGAGCGGCGGCGGATCCCTGCACTTTTACAATTCGTCCACCGTCGCCACGACCGACGATGGCATGCTGACGATCAGGTCGATATTGGACGTCACGCGATGGACGCATTACGACCCGCTGAAGCGCGAATACGCGCACGAGACGAAGCACTTCAAGAGCGGCATGGTCCAGAGCTGGGACAAATTCTGCTTCACCGGCGGGATCGTGGAGGTCGACGTCGTCCTACCCGGCGAACCGGACATCGGCGGACTGTGGCCGGCCATTTGGCTGCTGGGCAACCTCGGCCGTGCGACGTACGAGGTGTCCACCAATAACCTATGGCCGTGGAGCTACGATGATTGCGATCGCGAGAAACAGCAAAGTCAGGCCATTAGCGGATGTAATTCGGTGAATCATTTCGGATTAAACCCCAAACAAGGACGGGGGGCCACCGAGATTGATATATTAGAATTAATGGCAGGCGAGACGGGCGTATTACCGAGTACATATCCGCCGATTAGTTTACCTTATGTTGATATGACGCTTCAGGTGAGAGTAGTTGGTTTACCCTTTGTTTGTTCGTTGTTTGTTGTTGGAACACTTGTCATTTCTCTCGCCCTCTTGCCGGGAAATGGGGGGGGGGGTCACACGATCATGTGCTCCTCGCACCACATTCTAAAAATCAACAAATCAATCTTAAATTATATATTTTCTATCATCAAATTGAAGGTTGCACCTGGTATACCCGACAATCGTCCACAATCGGGATTACAACCAGTACGGACGAAAGATTTTACACACTCGGGATATGCCACTTCCCAACCCGAGAATTGGTATGATAATCTCACCGTGGCGGGCAATACATCATTAAACCCTTTCTTCTATGGGACATACCTGGGCCCCACGAAGCCCAATGAACCAGTAACACGTACCAAGGCCCAAGCCTTCCAGGCCGATGCCGTCGGGGCCATGAAACAATTAGTACCGGAACACTTTCGTACGCCCCATACCTTCCGCGTGGAATGGCAACCCGGCCGCGGCGGACGCATCGATTGGTTCACGAAGTCGTATCGTAAAATCGATCCGGATACCGGCGACATATTTCACATGGAAGGGGATGGGAAGGGACGAGATTGGGAACATACATTATCCATCCCCGATTCGGCGTTAGAATCGGCGATGGGATCGAAAGTGCCCGAGGAGCCGAGCTATCTAATCTTTAATACCGCCATTTCCTCCACGTGGGCATTTCCGTACGATGTACCCGATTGGTGTCCGAAGTGTTACGACTGTTATGATCCCAAATGTACATGTTCCTTCAATCCCGGATTTTGTAACATGATGAAAACCGGACGCGTATCCATGAAGATTGACTCCGTACGTGTATATCAATCGAATGATGATACCGCACACTCTGGTCGACCGCATAGTCTGGGGTGTGATCCATTAGACTTTCCAACACGTGAATATATTAAGGGTTATGAATACAAGTATATGAGAAACCCACCTTTCTCATTCCATGATAAGAAACCATTAAAGGATGTCATGACAGGAGGTGGAGTGTGTGTTGTTGATGAGGATTGTGGTGGCATTGGTGGTAGTAGCAGTAGTAGTAGTAAGAAGAGTGGTGATCATACGACAAATGTCGAGGAGGAGGATACAGTTCTCGATTTGGATGTACCACTTGTTGAGAGAGTAGCCCAGGGGTCGACAACAACAACAACAACAACAACAACAAAGGAGAACGATGCCGTCGATGGACGTAGACTTGCAAGTCCGAACGGCGGAGATGGTAGAGAAATTGACTTTAGTCCCATAGATACTAAAACCAAGAGTACTATACTTGACAAACCTGATACATCGGATGAATCACTAAAGGATGATGCAGGTGATACGAAGGTACCACCCACAGCATCAAGGTCGAATCATCTTCATAAACCGAAAGGACAGTGTGTATCGGGCACACGTGGAGTATTTGGCATGCCATCATCCACCGGTAAGCAATGTCAATGTAATGAGGGATATACTGGACCACATTGTCTATCAGTGGACAAATATGACGAGAAGCCGGGTGCTTATGAATTAAAGAAGGTGACATCCTTATTCAAGGGTCGTGTTGGACCATACTTTACAACAGTCCATGTTGTTTTTGGGGGAACATTGATTTTTGCATTCTTCTTTGTGCTTATTGTGGATACCTCGAGAAGAGGTAGGGAGAGAGAAAGGATGATGGAGATGAAACCTCTGCAGAATGGATTCCAGAAGTAAAGTCCTACCATCACACCTGCTAGTTTGAATAGACCTGATAGCTCCTATACTTGAGTGCTTAAACTCATCAGCAGACATTAATGTATAAGATAATTTGTGCTATACTGTTCCGAGTTATTTATCTTCCGGTAACGTTGTGAGCTCTGCTACCAATATTCTCCCAGAATGATGATGCTACACCGCCCAGACCTGCTGTTGCCTCCACGGAATTAATAGCCTGGGCCTGTTCCTCCGGTGTTAGGCAAAGTACTGTTGCCACGACCGGTACTAACTTACGCCGATCGGCATACGTCGTGGCAGTTAGAAAACTAAGCATGATATTCTTTAGATATTCAAGGTTGACAGCACTGTCATTAACTGACGAGGGTGCATTACTTCGAAATGGGCCGTAGCTGGTATTATGAGATAATGGAGGCCTGGTCCCGGCTGAAGAATTCATACCAAGTTTCTCATATCGCAATAGTCTCGAATTGGCCTCCTCCATTTTCTGTCTCATCACCTCCATCGCATCAACCGCATCTTGCTTCAAACTCTCGGCATCACCGAGCATATTCGCGAGTCGATTGATTTCGTCTCGTGCCGTCTTGAGCTCATTTTGCTTCTCAATGGCAAAGAAAAGCGGAGTGCTCTCATTTCCATTGTTAGTTTCGGCAACACCACCGCCTCCAGTATCAATATGCATGCCAGATATCCCAGCGGAAACGGCTTTGTCCCGAGCGTAATCATTATTATCAATGCGTTCTAATATTGCAGTGCGTAAAGCAAGCTTTAACTCCGCAATCGCCTCGTTGGCCACCTGAAGTTCTTGCTGTAGCATGATAATGGTTCCGTCGGCTTCATGTCGGTCGATACTACTCGCAAATGCATTACTTCTACTTTCAACATGATTCTCTGCGTTCGAGGTCTCGCCATTGTCCTTGGCACGTTTAAATGCGACAGCCGAACTTCGTTGAACTTCTTCATTAAGATCATTGACCTCCTTCTGTAATGATTCGCATAGTGTGTTAGTCTGAATCAAATGATCACGAAGGTCTGCATTCTTTTCCTTCTGCACAGACAAATCAGAGGTCAGCTGTTCTACTTCGGCAACAAGCTCTTTTCTAGTGCTTGTGACATTTTCCATCTCGGCTTGTGTCGAGCTCAACATATCCTGCAATCTCTCATTATTTTCCTTCAATTCGGTAACATGTTTGGATAATGCCATTCGTTCAGACTCTAGCTTGGATGTAGCCTTACACGCATTTAGCTCGGCCTCTGACCGCTTCATTTCTGCAATCCTCGCACGCTCCACTGCATCATCCGACGCCGACCTCGCAAGTTTTGCATCACTCTCGGCCTCTTCTCTCAATTGATTGGCAGTCGCCAAGCGTGCGTTGGCCGCAGCAAGAGCTTCCTGTGCCTTACGTTTGTATGATGCTATGGCCATTTCACCAACACTGCGATCCTGCAACCCTGCAACTTTCCCTTTCTCAATTTCTTTACTCAACTCTTTTATCTTTTCATTCAAAGCCTCCATATCATTATCTTTGTAGACGATGGTTAGCTCATGACGATTTACCACCGATCGGAGGTTGCCCAACTGCGTCTCGAGCGATGCATTTGACGATGTTAACTCTTCATTCTGTGAAGTCAAAGTTCGTACTTCTATTCTACGATCCTTTAATTCAGATGCGACGGCCTTCGCCCTCCCCTTCAAAGTGTTGTACGCATCTGTGGTAGTGTCAAGTTCAGTCCGCAAGGTTGAAACGGATTGCTGAATATTTGAAACAATACATGATATGAGTGCCGCGTATAGGGATTGATAGCGAAGAGATATGTCACACGTTCACGAGACTTACTTTCAATGAATTTATCTCAGCATCCTTTTTGTAGATTTCTTCTGTTCTATTTTTGACTTGGCTTTCTACCTGCATCATCGTATTTCCATAACCTTGTTTCAACCTATCGATTTCCTCGTCTCTTTGATGCATTAAGTCAAACAAGTATCATATTAACACAAAAAACACAAGCGTGTAACAGAAAATCGAACGTAAGTTGAAAAACACTCACCGATCAGCAATTGTCTTGGTGAGCTTAGAAACATCCCGATTGAGAGAATTAATCTTTGACTCCATTTCGCCATTACGTTGCTTCACATCCCGTAGCTCACTTTCTTGATCTTTAATTGTGCCTGCAAACTTCTTCTCTAGATCTCGCATCTGCTTTAAGAATTTATCTTGAGCTGCAACATCATCCTTAGCAGAGGATTTCTTCTTCGTATCACGTTCATTTTGGAGCTCAGTCTTTAACTGCTCCATTTCTAGGATGTGCGTACGTTGTAATTCATCCAATTCTAATTGATGATTTTCGGTTACGCGCTGGAGTTGATGCATGAATCTGTCGAGCATATGTTGGGGTACATTTTGTAATTCATCCAGTTCTGTCTTCATTACTAGTTGTTGCTGTTGTTGTGTGGATATGTCCTCGATCACTTCGCCGGTGTTACAATTTAGTCCAGTTGTACTTTCAGTGATTGAATCTATTGATTTCTCACCGACAGGGATAACAATTTCTGCAATTTCAGTAATGTTGGAACCCCCCCAAGAAGAAAACATGGACGATGACTTGGATACATCAAATATATTCGATGATTGAAACATAGATGTTGCTGCAGCTGCTGCATCAAAGAAACTAGATTCTACGATAGGCGGTTCCACCACCGACCCGCCGATATTATTCTGTTCTGACATGGTCATTGGCGTAGACAATTTCTGTTCAAGAGGAGCAAGTAAATCACGACAATTTTGATCAATTTCAGTATCATTCTCGACGCTCCTGATCTCAATCATACTATCGCCACGATCTGCATCCGGTTCATCATCTGAGTCATCATCGTCATACATATCATCAAGATCATCACAATTAATCCCCCCTAAGTCATCGTTCTCCCCACCTTCGCTCACAGCATGAGTCTGATCATTTTGATTTGCCATAGCGTCATACCGACCTAGTTCGTCACCTGGCACAACATCCACAAAAATTCTTTCTTGTTCAATTCTTTCTATATCACGAGAGATTAGTTCAGACTTATTTGCTCTCTCTGCAGCCAAACTTTCATGTGCTATTTTCTCTCTCTCTAATCTTTCTCTTTCGGCATCCTCGAGTGCTATTCTCTCCTTCTCCAAACGCTCGCCTTCCATTCTCATCGCCTCATGCTCGACAGCGAGCCTTTCTTGCTCGATAGTCTCGGCCAATTCTGCCGCCTCGAGTCTCTCTTGCTCTAACCGTTCGGCGTCTACTCTGACAGCCTCTATCTCTTTGGCAAGTTGTCTCTCTTTCTCGACACGCTCGGCAGCAGCGAGTCTTTGTTGCTCCACCAACAGCTGTTCAGATTGAATTCTCACGGCCTCTGCCTCCGCTTCCAACCGTTCCTCCTCCAATCTTACTGCCGCCTCTATTTCTTCTTCAGCTTTAGCCGCGAGCAGTCTCTCTTGCTCTGCTACTGCTGCCGCCTCTGCTGCTGCCGCCATTCGTTCAGATTCCACTTTGGCCATCTCCATCTCAGCAGCGAATCTTGTATTCTCCTCTACACGCTCGGCTTCGAGTTTTGCCGCCTCTGCCTCCTCCGCGGTAGAACGCAATCTTGCTTCCTGTTCTAACTTTATCTTTTCATTATCTACCAAAGATTGATACTCCTCCTTCGCCTCTAGCAGCTTTTCCTTCTCCCCCTCCCCCCATGTATCAAAGTCATCAAACATGGAATCGCCCGTATCATCATTATCCTCGATATGTAATTTCCTCGCAACGGGTTTTGATTTTGATGGAGATGAAGATTTACGTGTCGTTATTGTACCATCCCCACTATGACCAGTTTCGGACAACGATGCTAATTTGCTCGGCTCTGTATAGAATGGGCGCTGCCGTTGTTGATGCTCACTGCCAAGGAATGATGACGTGGATGATGATTCGGCAATAGGCGTAAAGAATCCACCACCACTCCCACTACTAGAAATAATGGCCGCAGATCCGCTATTATTAGTGCCGCCACCTGAACCTTGCATGGCATCGAGGTTAAATAGACCACCACCTGCAGCTGCCGATGATGCTTGTTCGGCAAGCTTGGATGCCTCCTCTTGTGCACGCTTGGCAAGTTCATCGAATGAAAACCCCCACATGTTTGATGTTTGTGTTGGGGGGGGGCCCAAGTTTTGTTTGGCGGGCTTATTGAAAATGGACGTTGTTTTCATCCCCTCGACCCCGACCCCACCCCATCCGAAGACAAAGGATGGATCAATCATTTGCATCAGTCGGGAGTAGTAGATATCCACCCGGTGAACCCGATGACAATTGGACCATAGATGAATTATTGCGCTGGTCACTTGACAAACATCGTCATATAGTTATTGACAAAACGGCGACAAGTATTGCATTGCTAAAGGAGCAGTGTGAACGTGAATGTGAGGATGTATTAACATTGCATACCATGGCAGTTGAGATTGAATCAAACCGTAGACTACGGGAAAAAGAAGGGGATGCCGCTGCTATTGTAGTTGCAGTGAATGATAGTAGCAGCTACGACAACAAGGGGAGTAACGTCAAGTATGAAGAGAATCGAGATCCACAACGCACGTCATTGGACGTAGTAACCAACCACCCCGTGCCACCACCACCACCACCACCAGCAGCACAGATTACATCTACTTCTACGGCAGTAACAGCAACAGCAACAACAACGACAGAAGTTGAGCCAGACATTACAGTATCATCATCGTCTCCAACAATAACAGTTCAAATTACTGTTGGACCACATGCCCCCACTTCGTACACATTACACCCCAAGCCTAATGCACCCTGTGTTATTGGTCGATCGAAGGGTAAAAAGTTTAGTAAGAATGGTATATCATTATATAAAGACCAGGAGGTTAGTACGACACATGGCAAATTCCTTGTTGTTATGGAAGACTTAGAAGAAGTAGACGACGACGACGACAATGGAGCAGCGGGCAGCAGCAGTAGTATGATAGCAAAGCCAAGGTATTATTATGTAGATGTTGGATCCACCAATGGGACTATATATAACGGATTGGCTTTAGTTGCGAATGTAAAATTGGAATTAAAAGATGGGATGGAAATTAAGGTTGGCAACTCTTTACTACGGATGATACTTCATTAGGAGTGTAGAGAAATTGACGATTTTTTACCAGTGTTTAGTGATATATGTGAGACAAAAAAAGTAACTGAAAGAGGGAAAAATTGTAAATTTGATTTGAGATATAATCTACCATCTACTGGAGAACTTTACACGCAAAGCTGTGACGCTGTTTTGGAAATTGCAGTTGTGGCTTTTCAGATGGAATGTGTTTGTGGTCGTGATTAAAGAATGTGTCTTGGATTGATTTTTTAGTTTTAGGTAATATAGCAAATATTGTTTTTGATAGTGATGCTTCATTCTAAACATACTCGTTTGTGTGTACAGCAAGAATGAAACAAAAAGAGCATATATGATGTTTTAATCATCTTCGGATAAATCATCCAACCCAGCCAACGTCCCAGCATCATCATACGTATCCCCAAGTGTAGCACCACCCATTCCCATCCCCCCTATCCCTCCTGGCATGGCACCTATGCCCCCTCCTCCTCCCATCATACCAGCACCCCCCATGGCCGCCATCTGTGCCATGATATTTTTAATATCATCCTCACCTAAATTACGCATAGCCTCAACTAATGCACTTGTCATTTCTCTCCACTGCTCTGGATCCTCAATTAGTTGTTTTAATCCCTCCCATCCTCCCGGGAATGACTGTCCCACCTGTTCCTTCATTTGATTTAGCATCATTTTTACCATGACATTATCGCCATTTTCCATTTCATTCAATGCTGCCATGATAGATGTACGCATTGTTTCAAGTGTTTCAGTCATCTTGGCAGGATTCGCCATCATCTCTTGTACTTGGGGAGAGGTTAATAGATTTGCAAACTGTTCAATTGTTTGTTGAATCTGTTCGGGACCCGGCGGGGATTGATTATTGAGCAAGTCTGATATATTGTCTGGCATATTCAGTCCGGAGAATAGCGAATCCGATAGAGAAGAGGATAATGACGACGACGATGATGATGATGACTTCTTCGATGAAGATTTACCCGACTTTGATGATGATGGAAAGCCATCAGATTCTCCGCCACGTGGGATGTGACGGAAGGGATGAGTAGTATGATGAAGCTTTTTCCTCGCCACCGTGGAGACGAAGACGTGCTTGAATAATATACTGCTGCTGCGACGACTACGATACGGGAGGTCATTGGTCGTCGCGTCCGCAGCAATGAACTGACGACATGATAGGAGCGCTGTGAGAACGATTGGGGACCTCATCTTGGTGTGAGTTTTTGTGGAGTAAAAATGTGTGACACAAATTTGGCGAGACTAGGTGGCTAATTGTTGGTATATAAACATTACTTCGACCTCATTAGGATAGCAACAGCACAGCGATCAGGAGATTCCGGGTTCGAATCCCGGGCGGGATTAGAAACGTCCCGTTGGCCCAACGGTAAGGCGCCTGACTACGGAGCTTTTTTTTGTTAAGTGGAGTTGTTCTTGTTATTCCATTGAGTAATTGTTTTACTCTCTCAAGTATTTTGTTTAGTCAAATTTTATTTGAGATGAAAACAAAAAAATCCAAAGGCACTAAAAAACATTTAATAAAGGCAAAGAGAGGTAGGTGATTCAGAGAAGATATTATGATAGGTATCCGAGGGAAATGAATTAAGAAAAATATTCTGCAGTTCATAGATTCAGTGGTACTGAGAGGAGTTCGTCCTAATGCTGTGTAACGGTCTTCATGTCTACCTATTCTACCTCCTCTCCTACAAGACTCCTTGGACCTAGGTACAATAATACTATGACACTAAACGCATAGTAAGTTAAGAGGGCAGACTAGGTTTGTTTGGCGGTTGGCGGGCAGTGAGGGACAAGGCACAAGTCAGAGTCTGCGGGATTGATCACAAGAGAAAGGGTAGTTTCCAAAGAAGGGAGATTGATCTGGCGGGCTCTTGTGGGAAGGCGAGAAACATGAATTCACGAATAAGATTGGTGGTGCATGCACCCTGAGCACACAATCGTTATCGTTAGATATTCGAGTTCAGAAATAGTTCCTTGGCTACTTTAATTTTGCTTGATGTGCTAACAGGGGTGCGATTGCGGCAAGTAAGTTGGCATAGTTGATGCGCACACCTGTCTGGGAGTCTTTGAAGCGGCGAAGTTTAATAGAACGCCACTGCTGTCTGCTGTTGTTGGATTCACTGCGATTGTCCGTCTGCATTTCTTTGGAGGAACAGCCAGGAGCATTTAACTCAGCCGTTTGCCGGCCTCAAACCGGCGGGGTTTGGGGTATAATTGGCTTCAACTCAACCATCATGCAGATGATAATATAATTTTGTGAAAATGTCTCTCTCATTGAGGGTTCAAAATGCGGCAGCAACCAGTTGCATTTAACTGAGTCATTAGAGGTACAACTGGGTCAGTTTGACGACTATGCGTATTTGCGGTCATACAAGATGAGGATCACATTGTCTTGTTTAATGTATTGTCAAGGAAAAGATGGTTTTGCTTTCTCACTAATGCCATGAATTAGAGCGGAGAGGATAGCTGTTTGCCCCATCATTCACTTTGATTGTGTGATAGCTATGGATGGATGTTGAGTCAAGTAGCACTTGACGTTTGTTATGATCTTTGTTACACACCACAAATCAATCATTCAAAATTGGGCCCGCCACAATTTAAACGACTTTGTACTACCTATTCCTATGCTGGAGTCGAATGCCGAAGCCCGCTCGACCGCGCCTTCGGAATCTCTCATGTCTCTCTCCAACTCTCACAGTAAAACCTTGCCGTAATTTTTGTTGACAAGTCAACGAAAATGGCCAACAGCAAACCTTGGCTGGAGGTAGCATGTAGCTGCGGCCCTTGCGCATTCGAAGAAGATGAAGACTTCTCAATACCATCCTATTGGATGAGAGATTTGCAAAATCCTTTAAGGCCAGCAGAAGGTACTGCCGATGCTGTTGTTGATGCTGTCGAAGTTACAATAGATCCAATTATTGGTATTAATATCATGGTCGCACCGGCCACGCGTACATTGATGATGAATGATGATGATGCCGCTGTCGAGGAGAAGACGATGATGATTATGGGAGGGTCATCGCTAAAACGCAAGGCATCTGATACTTCAACGTCGTCTCCAACATCCTCAGTTGTTGCGGTGGACGTAGCGACAGCGATTGATAATCAATTATCACCCTCGCAGGCAACTACCGCAACTGCAGCTACGACGACTGCAGAATCATCTCCCTCGGCATCCTCATCGTCAGCCGGACTATTCCCGCCCGAGGACATGGCAGCGTTAGTAACAACCTCAAATCGCGTACCCGAGAGCATGGAACGGTCAGTTCATCCCTCACAACGAAGTAGTTGTGATAGTGGCGGCAGCAGCAGTGGTGATGATGATGATCGTCGTGACAAAACAACATCTCCATTATCATTATCAACGAATAATTCAACACCGTCGGTAATAGGATTGGCACTCCCACCTTCCCCTATACGAATGCGACGATGGGGTTTACTTCCTGTATCGTCATCGATGAATCTTGACCATCTTGATCATCAGCCTATCAATACCAACAACAATAGCAGCAATAATGCATCAGCAGCAACTTCACCTCCGCCATGGCCTTGGTCAGTCGAGATTTCACCCCAACGACAAGTACAACAACAACAACAACAACAACATCCAAGCAGCAATACTCATCGAGGTAGCAGTAGTAGTAGTCATTGTCATCAATTCTCTAGCTTATCCTTTGGTGATGTCGACTTGAAAATGCTTACTGGATGTATTGATAAAATGGACAGTAGTCCAAAGGATAGTAGTCTAGATAATTTCAACAAGGATGCTGTTGAGGCTGTCAATGTGACATTCCTTGTTAATGCAAATGATCGTATTGACCATTCTTCAACAATAACGACGATGACGGCTGCTGCTACTGCTAATGAGTCCGACTCTCCCTGCAAGGAAGAATATACAAAGTTATTATCGTCACCAAAATCACCACCACCTTACTTTAGTGGTAACGATAATTCACCATTGTTTAAAACTCCACGGTTGGATATGGCACGTAGTAATAGCTTTACCATCACACCCTCTCGACCAAATTCGTCGTCTAACATTATGAGCATGGGCGATGTCGATGGTGGACAGGTGGGTAATCCTCATCATCATCGAGATGATTCACGTGTATCATTCAATAAAAGTCCTACAAGTCTTCATCTTGGTGGTGATTCACTATTAAAAACTCCACGACAGTCACCAAGTCTTCATCGTCGTGACGATTCACGTACTACCTTCAATACAAGTCCTACAAGTCTGAATTTGAACCTAACCGACATGTACTCAAGTATAGATATAGATAACTTCTTTGATGATCTTGTTGCGAATAGTGAAATGAGTCCCCGTGCTACTACTAGTGATCAGGGTATAGTTGGCTCCAATATTAGACCGATTCAGCATCAACAGCTAGCAATGAATAGCAGCACTGCGACATCGTCGTCGTCACCGGTATTGTACCATCATGCTCGATCAAACTCCTTACAAATGATCAAGAATGATCACACATTTTTAAGTGGTGGATTAACAAGTCCCTTAGTCGAGTTTGAGGTAGATTGTCCTCACCAGTATGGTTATTACCATCCAACCAATACGCCCATCCAACCCTTTCATGTGGATTATCCATCATTGACTATATCGTCAACGGCGGCAGAGGCCGTTGACAATCGTAATGGTGGTGATAGCAGTGGTCCTAGCCGGCGTAGTAAGAAAAAGGTGAAACGAACAACAGACGATCGACCATCCTCAGATCCACTCCCACGCAGGACTAAAAAAGCGAACTCAATAATGAAGATTCTTCCTACACCACTGGAACTAAAGTCATCGTCATCCTTCCCCCCTGCCTTTCCACAGGGATCAATAACACCCTCGAAGGGTACGTTAGAGATGTATGATAATGAATTATATCGTAAGTTGCGAGATGCACCCATCCGGCCCATCATATCAAACCTTCCACTTCCGCTCGTACCACATGATGTTAAGGGGAACCGGTTAATTGTGCTACATGGAACATCGGAATCACGTGATGATCATGAGATTGAGGACTGTGTCGCATCAAAGACGTATGCATTTTACAAGTATCTTCGTGAGATATATCCAGCATTTGAGGGGTGTATTTTCCTCCTACCAGGATTGCAGCAAGGAGGAGGAGGAGGTAGTAGTCAAAATGAGGATAACTTGGGTGGTACTATGAATATTAGTAAAGTCGGGAGCTTTGTTTTAGGTCATACTCCTGGTATGAGCAAGTCGGAGAAGGTATGTGCCAAGAATATGCCGACTTAAGTGACTCTGAACACTGACATTAATCATCTCTCTTGTTTATTTGTTTTCCTGAATAGTCCAAACTAAGTAAGTCGGATCTGATCATTGCAAGACGACGAGTAGTATGTGCTATCTATGCCTTCGGTGGAACGATTACACGAAGTCGGCAATCATCGAAGCAACAAAACAAGCCAGATAGTAATACAATGTCTATTTTTAGAACTAGGAATGATGACACTACTTCGTCCACCACAGTTGATGGAATATTTAGGTCTAGGAATGAGGATGCAAAGACCTCCACCCATCCAACGTCGAACAGTAGCAGCACCTTGAAACATGAATTGATGCGCAACAATTCCATCATCCGTCGACAAAGGTATGAAAACAAGCTACAACAGCAGTACTTTGAACGTGGGAATCATCTCTCGTGGGACGTGCAGGCCAACTTACCATTGACACTGAATGGAGCCAGGACTTTCGACGATGACGACATGATGATATATGCAAGTGGTAGTAATCTATCCGAGGGTGGGACGAAGAAGTCGGTATCAAGGAAGAATCGATGCAAACTGTGTGGTCAGATTAAGATTGGTCATATCTGCCCATACGCATCATCATTACAGCGTAATATTGGCATTATGGTCTATCCGTCTGTGAATGCACACGTTGCTGATGAACCAGGGAGACTGTCTTCGGCATTATGTGAGATGAATAACTTCATTTCAATGAAAAGTGGATCATTTGGTGAATCATTTGAAATGTTCATGGAGGACAACAACAGTGCCGTGGTACGAGCTCCACGTCAATGCATTGCCAAGGGTAGCATGTTACGTCAAAAGTCTCTCATTGCTTCCAAGACGACTTTGTGTAGTAAAACTGACAGAGAGAGGAACGTTGAGGATGGCACATCTGATTTGCTCGTTCAACCAAAGATGGAAATTACCATTGATCAATATCGATCGATTACACCTAGAGATACTTCTGCGACGTCTCATCGGGACTACACGTATCCTCAGGTACCATTGACATTTAATCAACGCAAATCATCGAGTGATATACTGTTTTCATTATCCAAACTAGTACCGAAGCTCACCGAAGAATGTGCATTAGTCCTAACCGAGGCTAGAAAGAAAGATCAGTGGGATTTGGCTGTTGCTGAGTTGATGACACAGGTTCTATGTGTGTTGCATTGCAGTCCATCGAAGGATTACACCTTGGAGGGGCTGAAACGTTATCTATTGATGTTGGGTATTGTGTGTTGAGGTTTTATGCATATATACATCATTCATATAAACACGATCAATTTAATGTCCGAATTGGATAGTTATCCTCTCCTTTATTCGACTCATTCATAACTTTCATTACTACACTTAAAAATTCATGATATGTTATGTATTTCCAACATGATACGTTCATATATCATAGTAAAATCACTATTGGCTACTCGTAAATCATCAATTTCTAATGGATCAAGTAATGCCACAGCTTCAATAGTTTCGCATAAGTGAATTACTTGATTTGGAGGAACGTAATAGACTAAGTAATACTATTGCTATGCTTGATAAGAATATTTTACCTAAATTATCCAGTTGTTTGGTTCATCATCTCTTTCTTCTGGATGTTATGTATTTCGTGACGAGCCAGGTTTAGCTCAACGTCTCGGCGGGAAGCCAAAAGAATCCAGATTAAAATTGAAAAGAAATTTATACGTCATCAGCACGTCACTTCGTTAAGTATTTTCACACTATTTGGACAAACACTGTCACTATTTGGACAAACAATCTGTCCGGGCTTCGGCGTTGTGTCTAAGCGACTCCCAGGTTGATTATGATGACAAAGACGACGACGACAACGACGAACGTTCAGCAGCAAAATGATGCATCGACGACGGCGCCTTTGTTAGTTGACGACGCAAACCAGTCGTCGTGGAGGTGCATGTTGCGCAGCGGATCATTACTGGAGGAGATGAGAGGTTTGAACGGTGTAAGACCGACCTTTTTCGCCATGATTGAAAGCCAGAGTCATTGAATCATGGGACGTTTCCTTTGTCTGTAGTGTTATACACACAAAAAAGTAGACACATTACACGTTAGGTTGGCTTTCAGCGAAGCAGCATGTGCACCTCAACTTCACTCATTTCTACCAACATTATGAACGAGAGGTGGAATGAATTGAGTAAATCGCGGTGGGTTCCCCCCACTGCAACCAAGGAAAGCATTCGACGAGGAAGTCTACGTGGGCGTTGGAATCCACCTCCTAATCAAGCATCGAATCAGACTGTCACTTTTGTGCCGTCAGATATGAATGATACAAGTACCGAGAAGAAAAGGAAGGCATGCTCTACTTGGGTCAGCATGGATACTGAGAGTCATTGGAACCGCGCCAATTCAGACCAACCATCTGTGGGCACTCTTAACATTCGACCGAACTTAGGCTCTCCCTATATGAAAGGCTGTGAAACGATCGAAGAGCTGATTCACCTTGCATCGTCACATGGAGATTTACTATCCACCAAGCACCTTTCCGCATTCTGGTCTCGTGTCCCTCAGCTGTTGAACAACATCTCCTCGACTAACAGTCCACAACAAAAGCATGAGCAGCAACTCAAGAATGATCTTCACTGCATCCTCGATATCACTACAAAAAAGTTAAACAGATTTAGTCATGAGGAAATTGTTGGCACCATACTTGGCATGGCTAAAGTTGTCAAACATTATTGTACTAGCTGCACGAATAATCATTCAGGATCACAAAAGAGTTATCTGTCAATCTTTCAAGACAGTATCTTTGATCAGAACTTCAATGCACAGCCAGACTTGTTTCAATCAATGGCAGACATTTCAGCCTCGATCCTCTCATCACAGCACATGGAGGCAAGATTGCTGAGTAATCTAGCGTACGCATTCGCCCTGATCAAGCGCAGCCCTCATGAACTGTTTGACAGGCTTTCCAAGAATATCATTGAAAATGCTAGCTCATTTGAACCGCAGGGCATTTCTAACGTTATGTGGGCATATGCAACATTAGAAGTAGCATCATGTCCTCGACTCTTTGAGGCATTTGCGGAACATATGAAATCAAACGCAAAGTTGCTGGACATGTTTAAACTACAGCATTTTGCGAACATGGTGTGGGCCTTTTCCGCTGCACATATTTCTAACACTATGCTCTTCGATAGAGTGGCCGAGATTATTGCCACGACAGTTGGAACCAATTTCAAGTCCCAGGAACTTTCAACCATACTCCTAGCATACACAAGGAATAGTCACTCGTCTCCCAAGCTTTTCACCAAAGTAGCTCAAGTCATCATTGCACAAGTAGACTTGAAAGTGTTTAATCCGCAAGATTTGTCCATCACAGTATGGGCTTATGCAACAGCAGATGAGTCACAGCCATTACTTTTCAAGACGTTTGCTAATCATATTGTTGAGCTGGACAACTTAGATGAGTTCATTCCTCAACATCTCGCCAAAATATTGTGGAGTTATGCAAAGATTGGAGAGCATAACCACGCGGATCTTTTCAATAAGATTGCCTCTGCTATCATCACGCGAGACTTAGGAGCATTTGAACTTCGACATCTATCGATTACAGCATGGGCGTTTGCCACGGTGAATATACTCCACCCGAAGCTTTTCAACATCATCTCGGATGCAGCCATTTCCAGAAAGTGCGAGCTCCAAGACCAAGATACTACCAATCTGCTGTGGGCATTTGCTTCCATCGGTAGGGTAGATGATGATTTGCGCATATTCGTTTCCCTCTTGCCAAGAGTACAAGAAGTGATGAAGGATTTTACCTGTCAAGGCTTGGCGAACATTGCTTGGTCGTACGCTGTAGCTAATGTGGCATCACCTGATCTTGATTGTGCATTCATCGCTGCCTTACAAAGTAAAGAGCACCAGTTTATCGATTCAGATCTGCGGCAGTTGCATCAATGGCAGCTATGGCAACTAGAGCTCGGATCACTTACCAGCCTTCCCTCAAGTTTACGTCAGCGGTGTTACGATGCTTTCATCGTGGATAGGTCTCATCCATCTCGCTTGCAAAATGATGTCGTCAATGAACTGACATCTATGCGATTTCATCCACAGGAAGAGATGCTATTAACCTGCTCCGGTTACCGACTAGACGCGTGTGTTTTGGTGCATGGAGAGAAAGTTGGGATCGAAGTTGATGGGCCTTGTCACTTCACCGGTTTTAAACCTACTGGTCACACAATTCTTAAGAGGCGTCAAATGAAAAAAATCGATAATATGAAGATAGTTTCATTGCCTTACTGGGAATGGGAGGCACTTGCTTCGTATAGCAATCGGCTGGATCGTGAATCTCGTTTTCAAAGACAAGAATATCTGTCTCGTAAGCTAAGTATTGGATCGTTTAAAGAAAAGATGATGATCTCAGCCAGGAATGATTCTCTTACTGAGACCCATGGTATCCTATGATGAAGAAATGTAAGTCTTTTTCTGCGGACCCCACCACTCAAGTAAGGTAGTGATTTAGGGATGTATAGAATGTAGAAAAAGGGGGTGAATTAATAGCAATCATTGATAAGTCACACTACAGATTTACTGCAGATTACTACGCAGCTTGAGAAACAAAATGTCAAAATCATTGCATGTTGCCATTCGTTATCGTTATGGCATCCAAACTCCTATCTCTTAGCCACTGCAAGTTGATGAAACATCTCCATTACTCGTGGGGCAAGAGCTGACAACGATTCATTGATCAGACTGACGAAAAATACCTCTGCCTGCTTGTCTGTCATCTCCAACTTGAAGCGTATTCAACTTTCATTATAACGCCAATTGTATCTGCCGAGGGGTTGTGTGATAGGTCTTCAATCCCCGCATCACTCATATGATGAAGTAAATTAAGACCAAGGCCTGCACTCTTACGCATACATTAAATGCCTGACACGCCAATGCACAAAATTGACGATACTCTTTCGAATCTGTCCCACCCATCCCATCAGCCATCTCTTTCGTAAGACGAAATGCCGGTGGTAGAGGTTTGGGATCGCGACCAAAGATAAAACCAAAGTCAATATGAAAGAAATGTCCCGTTGGTGTTCGCTAAAGAAGAATGATTATGTTGGCAAGATGTCGATTTCCCACTCCAAGTAGGTATGTCACAACGCAATACCCAGCACAGCGTATGTATGTAACACATCTGGCTTTACACAGAGTGTGGTGCTCCCTCTTGTAATGCCACACTTGAAAATAGGCCATAATCGAGTTATTATTACTCAATAGGATTTGACTAATAGGTATCGATTGTTCAACGAATTCTATCAAGCCGGTATTGTTGGGCATAGCCAAAATGGCATAGGGTTTTAAACTATATGAGGTGGTAGAATCATTGTAAGAATCCTTTTAGCAACAGAAATATATGAGACACGTCTCAGAACTTACCGCAAGTCGAGAGTACCTCGTTTAAGCAGTCTATCCATGAGTTGAATCACAATAATCACAAGTTGATCCTGACGTAGATCATCTCCAGTCTTAATCATGACCTTATACATCGCCTTAACTGCCATGTTCACTTTCGAGGATTGCGGCCTTGTATTGTTAACCATGCCGAGCTTCCATATGATGAGTGGAATATAATGATTCACCTCACTAAAGCTATAATTCGTGAGGACGCAAGATTTGCAGAGGGAGATCGCGCAACAGCCAAATTGACTAAACTAGGATAAACCAATTTTCTTCTATCCTACTATCCACTTATCTTCGTTTACTTCACTTCATTTTATCGTATTGCTATGTCATGGCAATTAGCGTAAAAAGTCACCATGCTTGGCCAGTCGGTGAATATTCCCTTAATACCAATATCTTCATACAACACATCAAGGATTTTGATCATATCTGATTCGATGCGTAATGCCTTTGCAAGTTTAGAGTATTAGAACCCACCGCCTTTTGCCAATGATACCTCAGATTGTTCGAACGTCCAAGTTACAATACCAAGTCCCATATCTCGTGCCACTGAGGCATATAAACTAGGAACGATGTTGCCAGTGGCGGCATGAATGTCAAGTAATGCAAATATCGCTGGCGCTACAGTCATTACACCATTGTCCTTAAGTGGTTGTAAGTGATGACGAAGTTCATCCTTGGTATATGATGTTACGTTATAGTTGCCATCGAGAGCAAATGCATTTATTCCAAATGCGGGGTGGCTTTTCACGAGGTAATATAGGTCCTCCCAAACAAATGACTGAAAGTACACACGACTTGGGTCTATGTTTTGTATGCCACAACAATCTGATCGATGAATGCTCGTCGATCGATTAATTCCTTGCCACTCACTCCATCCATGTCCTCTTTATTGTTGACGAAATCCCAATCGAGCGTCTTCACTTCCGGTGTAAAGCTACCACCATTACCATCGACAACTTTCAAGTAATCTGCATGGCTCTGAATATGCGGACAGTCACGTGTGTAGAAATCTATACAAATGCTGGGTGTATGAGATATGTACTCCTCGACTGTTAACGCATGTGGATTCTCAGATCTTTGTATTTCTTTCAAGGTAAAGTCTGTCGTACAACATTTTGCCGTAGCGCCCTGCACTCCGTTTGCAGGTTGAAATTGTCGAGTGCACTTCTTTGCTAGGTTAGGTCGTAATAATACGTCAGTTGTCAAATGTAGGTCACATCGATCATGTCTACAAATCAATTACTTATCCTTCGTTAGATTGACATCACATTCAACAATTCCAGCGCCCATCCGACTTGCTGCATCATGCCCAGCACTCTCTGGGAATTGCAATGCTGCTCCTCTATGTCCAATGACAAAGTCACTTGTGCGAAAGATGAAATGCAAACGTGCACACATCCTTAGCTTCTCCTTTAACCCTGGTCGTTTGAACTTCACGCTAGTGTCTGCATCATCTTCTTCCTCCAAGCTTTCAATGAGGAAGTATATTATGCACGTGGACCGATCGAAACGTGCGGTCTACGATGTGATACCTGCCATCGTGTTATACATTCGGATTTCTTCGGCACTATCGCTACCATGTCCTCCTCCATGACCATCTCCACTGCGTCCAGAGTCACTCTTGTCGTGTAACGAGGCCAAATAACAGTGTGATAATAGCAGACCAACGAAGATGCACATATATGCTATCGATTTATAACAGCGATAATTGTCAATTCGCCCCGACGTTTCTGTTACAGACAATCCTGGAAATTCTGTCAGGTGTACAGATTCGTAGCTAACCCCATAATGGCAGGTGGTGTGCTCATAGTTAGAACGGTATGTATCTACCGCTCCCGTGCCACAGCCATTCTATCTACCTATGGTGTGTGTGTGTGTGTGTGTGTGTGTGTGTGTGTGTTGTGTGGGGTCTGGGTTTTGAACCACCTTTCCCGCCCAAATGAAGAGACCTGACTGATGTGAGTGGAAGCGTTAAGCGTTACCATAGCGCGCAGCTAGCTCGATGATTGAATCTTGATTGAATAATGATGAATGAATTCAAGTTAAGTTGGAAATGACATTAAAAAAAGTCGGGCAAGAATGCACTGAATTGAAATAAGCTGACGCCTGTGACGACCAAGTGAGTGTGATCGCTTGTGCACACGTACTCCACACTTCACCTCATATTGCTATTACGACAATTTAATCTACACAATATCATCAACGCTCAAGCAATAGCAAATATAATCACCATGGTATCCTTCTTCAAGTCAAAGTCAGGAAACAAGCAGGGACAGCCGCCAAGACCTCCACGTACGGGTATTCGTGGCGGAAACCGTGCTAGTACCACAGACAGTGGCACCATCGTTTCGGTGTCTACCAAACGGGATAGCACATTGGGATTGGCACCTCCCTTGCCTGTACCTTCTCTCGAGCCTTCGCTTGAAGAGACGAGCATTAATAGTAACATCACCACAGCCATTGTTCCTCCTGCCTCGTCATTACCGGCTGTGATCGATTCTAACAACAACTTCACTAGAAATGGCGTCAACGGCATCAGTGATGACTATCAAGGCGCAGGACAAGTATCAGTGAGCATATCAAGTTCGAAGAAGGCCACCAACACTCATCGATCGAGGTCTCCATTTGCCAAGAGACAGGGACGAGACTCGTCATCTTCGACAAGGAGCAGTAGGAATCGGGACCCCGTACGCCAAAATGATGTACAGCTATTACCTGCTATAGCGGTGCCAGATGGTCAGACTGTTAATAGAGCTCAACTTGATCCACCACCACAGCACCAAAAGATACCATTAGAACCACCCGAGGAGGTTCATGAATCTTTATCTTTGAAATCATCACCTCACATTTCCGACGAAACGAACACTATCGCCGTCATACCAGATGATGTTCGAACTGTCGCTATAACCAAGGTCTCATCGGCTTCATCGAACCATTACAGTCCGTTTCCGACTCTCTACAATATGAAATCTCAATCTAGGAGTATTTCGCTTGGTGACGAAGCGTCGTTGGAGGAACGTTCGGTTCTCGGTAGCAATAGTAAAGCGATTAAAGATACAATTGATAGTCGAGATGATACCGATGATGAAATGAATAAAAGTCGATCGGTGAGCTTTGCGGATACATATTCGTCACATTCGGAAGAGGAGCAGTCCCATCGCGATGACAACGATACGATCGATTTTCCGACTGAACAGACTGTGCAACATAATAACGATGATGAGTCAGATTATGGTAGCTCTTCGTTCTGTTCTTGTGGCACGATAGATCAAGTCGAGGCTGTGAACCCTGTTGCCATTTTTTCCGCCAGTAATGATGCACATGAACGAGCAGTTGAGTCTGTATCATCCGAGATCGATGATGACGATACTCTTAGCACTGATGGTAGTGATTCGTCGTCAACATGTTCTGGCACGATAGATGGTGCAACTTTAGATGGGACAATAGACGATGGGACAGTAGATGATGTGACCTTAGACGATGGGACCTTGGATGAGGATACTGTCTTGAGCTATGTTAGCAATCAAGTTGACAAGGAACGGGCGAAGAACAATGGGGATTTGGGATGGTTGTCGTGGTTTGTATGTTCTGATGGATTGGAGAGCGATGTAGGTACTAACAACACCTCGGTGCCTCCAACTGATGATGATGATTCCAATGTTAACAATTATCTTCAGACTTCCAATGTTTACAATAATCCTGCGTCGAAAATGGCTGACGAAGAAAAGAAGAGCATCAAACAAATAACTCCGATAATGTTTGATCAACCACCTAGCGTGCCACTGAGACGCGTTCCAAGCCTCAGTAAGACATTAGGGTTACTGAAGAAATCGGGCAGTTATGATAAATCAGTTGCATCCGATGGTGCATCCACCACATCGAAGAAGAAGTTGAAACTGTTCAAGTCCAAGGACAAATCTTCCAAATCTCCCAGTACAACAAGTGCATCACCACCCAGGAATGTACCTACCGTTGACGTGTGTAGTACACCAGCTGTTGAAAAGAAGTCCGATTCTGATAACAATTTGCACCGAGACTTGATTTGCATGAACCATGGTGGGATAGAGAATTTGGTTGTTAGAGAATGCAGCAGTGTACCTAGACTGAATGGTAAGGATCATTTACTGATCAAAGTTGAGGTAAGAAATTCATCGGGTCCTCTAGTGATGTATATATTTCCTGCGAAACACATTGTGAACTTACAACCATTATTATCTGAATAAACTTATTTTTTAGGCATCAACAGTATCCCCAAGAGACTGTATTGATAGAGGTGATCCGAACACAGAACGTGCTCCGTTCGTACCAGGTTTTCAGGCTGTCGGACAAGTGTGCGCTGTAGGTGCATCGGTCGATTCATTCGACTTTCGTGTTGGCGATCATGTCGCAGTGCTGCTTCCTAATGGAGGTGGTAATGCCAGGTATCTTTCAATACCAGCCTCCATAGCCATACTCTTACCGAAGAGATCACTCAACGACGATCTAGTTTGTTTGGTTGCGAATTATATGACTGCATATCAGTGCTTGAAACTTGCCAAGAGGGATGGTGCACCACTCACTAACGCCAATGTCCTAATCATTGGAGGTTCTGGACCTGTTGGACAGGCACTCATTGAGCTTGCAGTACACGAAGGTGCCCATGTGTTTACCACAGCGCACAAAATGCACGAAGAACATCTAACCAATCTAGGCACGAAGTGGTACAGTATCAGGCCTGATAAGTGGCTTCCAGCTCTTGAGGGTAGAATGGATGTTGTCGTTGATAATTTAAAGATTGATGGATATGAATCCTCGTTCAAAGCGCTAACTAGACAGGGTATCCTCATATGCAATGTTGGTAATGCGTCAGAGTTTCAACATGTGCCAAATGATGATGGTGATAGTATGAGGGTTTGGTGGAGTACCATGAAGACGAAGTACTTTTGCAATCGTGCAATCTTTTATGATTTGAATGAAAGCTATAATGAGAATCCGAGAATGTTTGCTCAGGAATTAAACTATTTGGCATGTAAATTACAACGAGGTGAAATTCGACCCAAGGTTGCAGGAAGAGTGACATTGAATCAAGTACCCAAGGCGCAACAATTGATAGAAAAAGGGTTGCCAAGTAAGTCATTCTCCTGCCTGGTGAAAAGAGTCATATGTGCCAACAAATTAAAACAACTCACATTCAATATCATTCTTTATCGCACAGATGGTACAGTTATTTGTTTGCCATGGAAGAAACTTGATCCAAATCAAAAAGTGAGAGTGGTCCAATTACCTATTTGTGAGTTTAGGAAATGAAAGGAAGTAGTAGTTTATGAGAAATGAGAGACCTCTGTTTCTGCCTGATTCGTATGTTCTACCCATGCTCTAGAAATTGTTAACTTGTCCTTGCTGTATGGTGTACGTACTCTTATGATGGATGGCACGCAGTGCTGGGACGGTTATGTAGACTAGACTGGCAGTAGTGGATGGAATATAAACGTTATTGTGGCGATTAGATATTATATTAGATACATAATATCTGTAATTGTAGAAGTATTTAATCATCAGTAGGAGTAAATAGACGTTATTTGATTTGGGCAGTTCTGGGATTGCTGTTTTGAGACAAACTTATTTCGAGATGGAATCCGACGAAGGCTCCGGTGTGCCGCGCACCTCAAGAGTACTCACACTCTTCTTTTATCGTGCATCCATGCAAGTATGAGAGCACAGTGATACTGCCAACGATAGTGATAGGGAGACAGGAGACAAGAAGTCTCACGTTGATATCAAAGTGAGTATTTCGTTCCTTCTACCAACTTTCCTATTTCAAGCACATTTGAACAATATACTGGTTTGTGAAAGGTGCACATCCAATCGCATTCCATTCAATATTACGTAGACCATGGCAGTGGTGAGAGGCAGCCATGGTGGTAATCAACCCAGGCAGCAGCGTCCATTGTTGCCAACTCGTCGATCGAAGTCGATACTGACTAGGTCAAGCAATGATGATGACTGCAATGATGATAATGGTGGAATCATAGAATCTCGCCAGGAGAGTCAGAAGCACGATGACGACGACGATTCTCCGAAAGATGACAAAAAGACGCCGGCTGAGGCTATATTTGAAGATGACGTCGCCAATGACAACTGTATTGGCACTGGCACGAAAGGCGACGAAGACGACGAGAAGCGCATTCCGTCTCCATCTAGCGAAGGCAATGATGACGAGAGTGGAGACAAGGCATCATCAGTACCAGTAGACAACAAAAAGATAGTAGAGGAAGTTATGTCCGATCCGCAGTTACTGCAACCGGCATTTGTACTCAAAGATATTGGTACCATCGATACCATCAATGCCAAAGTAGCAATAGGTATGAACAATGCAACCGAGCACAGTAGTACGTCAATAGCGACAACATCAACAGCACAACATCAGCATAGCAAATACCGGTATCGATCGCCCTCACCACAATCTGGTCTCGTCGTTTCACGTCGTGGTCGCTCTCGAGATCGATCACCCGTCAGCCTGAAACCTAGACATCTTAGTCCGAGTAAATACACTTCTCTGTCTCCACCGAAGGTAGGAGGAAGAGAACTGAGTGAGGCAGCATTGGCTGCTGGAGAGGCTGCAGCATGGAATGGCGATACGAGCGGTGGTGGAACATCCTATCATCCGTCTCAACAATCACAAGGTAGACGTAGTCCATCTCCAGTATCACGTTTCCCTAGTTTGTCATCTCATAGCTTTAGCTTTGAAAATCTCCATGCTGGTCATTCTGCTGAGATTAAGATCGGTAGTGTTGAGGAGAATGGTTCTGGTGGTGAAGATGAGGAAGGACGGATAGGAGGTGGTGGTGATGCACCGTTAGGGAGCTTTGACTGGAATATAGGACCGTCATTGTCTCGGGAGCAGCAGCAACAAAGGTTTCCAGAGCAACATATGCATCCTCTTCCACCAACAGTGCAGGATCAATATTATGATCATTATCCCAGAGACGATAGGAGGTCTCAGCCTCATCCTCCTCCATATCGACAATATGATGATAATCATTATCATCACCCACCACCACAATATCAAGACCATCGATCAGGCAATATCGGTGTGGATGGTCAGTATTATGAGCGCTATCATCCATCCTACCAACCCAACAACAATGATCAGTATCATCATGATTGGAATCACAATCCTGATCGTCTTACGTCGTCTCACAATTCTCATTACCGTTGTGATAATAACAATGGACACAGTCATCACCGACACGACGGACGGTACCAGCAGCAGAGCCACTATCATCATAGTTATCCCGACAATAGCAGCAAACACAGTGTCAGCCAAGAATATCGTCAACACTCTAGTAGGAGTTTGAGCAGTCCTAACCAGCAGGCATTATTTCCTGAGCATCATGTAATGAGTGGTCATTCTTCGTCCAAGAATCGGCACTACAATCAAGGTGATCCACGAGGGTCAAGTTCTTCTTCTTCACGTCATCGTCGTGGTGGTGGACAAGATAAAACAAGAGAAGGAGGAGGCTGTGGAGAAATCTCCGAGAAATCAAGTCGCCGATCGAAGAGGAAAAGCAATGCCTCGCCTCATCGTAGTTCGGTATTCCGTGGCAGTCCAACCCCCAAGGATGATAACTTACCTCAGGAGCTGTTGCTTGCACTTGAATCCAATGAGGATGAAACTCATCACCATCGCACATCTTCAACGCCACCCTCCAAGGTTGCTAAAACATCATCTCCGTCATCTCCGAACAACATGCTAGTTGCCAATCAGTCCATGCTCGGACTGGAAGATGTATTCCAGGATCCAATGTTAGCCGATGATGATTATCTCAATGATGCTACTCTATCATTCCGCAAGAGTTATGACCTCGAACAGATGTTCAGCTTCATCAAGGAGGGGAATGATGGACCAACAAGTAGTCACCCTAACGATGGAGGAGTTCCTCTCCAAGGACAGTTTAGTTTCAACTTGGGATTCATTACTAGCAAAAGTATGGACGACGAAGACAAGGGGACTACTAGGAGTAAGAATGCCAAGTTGAGTGATGGACGTAATGGACGACGGTGTCGCAAACAAAGCAGCAGTAGAGGAAGCAGTTACAAGAATGAATTGCTCTTACCATCGATACAAACATTAAACTCGGATGATTCCACTCCATCCCTCGGCGGGTTATCACCTATCAATTCCTTCAGAGATGTATCGATGGGTACTACTGACGGTTTGGCACTACGTGCATTCCTATCAAGCAGCCCTCAGCCCACGGACAATGCCCCCGTTGTGCATGCCAGTATCCCCCCAGCTTACAACCACGAGGAATCCACCCGCTATGGACCTCCTTCTGACAACATAGATGGAGAATACAATGATGCCAATCCACCTCATGAGACATTATCTAGTGGCAACCCAAACGATGGTCATGGTAAGCCATCACAAGCAAGCATTGAGATTAAGAAGAGCTTCCCAATCATACGGATCAAGATATCAACACGTCATACTCTGCACCCCATCGCAAGGGACTTGTTGAATCGTTCCGAGGGAGATTACTTTTTTCTGTTGAAGAAATTAGCACCATGCTTCGTTGGATTTCGTTTTAAACTTCCAGAGATTGAGTCATGCTATGATCCAAGTATTCATAAGGATGGCATCACTGACACCTTGCTAAGTGATGTACAAATGAGCGTTGCCATGCGTCGTATCTCGTCATCGATATGTGCGTTTGGAGGTACTTTACCCTTCTCAAGATCCCTGTCAATATGTAGCAGTAACAGTCCAAACAGTATTCACAGTCCAGCGTCAACTAGGGATGCAGCTGATTCTGGTATGAACCCTCCTATCAAGGAAGAAAATCCTGAAGACAGGGAAGACCGTGAGAATTATGAACAAAGCCTTTCCGTAAGATACATTATGAAGGAGCATTGTATATCGTGGGATGTGGAATTGCACGAGGTGATTGCTCCACCTAGGACTTCGGGTAAAGACAAGAGGGGTGATATTGGGACGCCTAAGAATAGCAAGAACAAGCAGATTGGTGTGTTTAAGACAGGGGAAATGACACCGCCAACATCCAGGTATTGTGCTCCTGTCACGCCCAGTGCCACTCCTGGATCGACTGGTGACACGTTGGCTAGTGGAAAGGGAACAAAAATCAAGTATCGCTGTAAGTTATGCGGACAACCAAAGCAGAATCACTCCTGTCCCTACGAATCATCTGTGGTACGTAGTATCGGTACTATGGTCTATCCTGCGGTGAATGCCTTTGTCTCCAATGAGCCAGGAAGGTTGGCACCTGCACTGAGTGAGATGAATAACTTCACGAGTCTGTTAAGCCAGGACACCATCGCTGGACCAGCATTTGCGGCTGGGCCTTACCATCATCCCCAGTATCCAGCCAATCGTGGTGTTGGGGGGAACCCTGGGAATTTGTTGACACCTGACACTGTTCACTGGAGTCCTAACACACCGGGCGGGTTGAGCACGATTAGTTCAGTTGATTTTAATTCACCCAGCACAGCTCCTTCTCCGGGTGGACCGCCAGTAAGCAACATGATCAGTGCTAGGCACCAAGGCAGTAACACCCGCAGGCGTGAGTATCAGCAACCACTAACGAGCCGAAGCATGACTCGCACTAAGTCCACTCCACTACCTACGCCACCGGCGCCTGCAGGAGCCATACCAAGCGATGTGCTGTTCAGAGATACTATGGTGCTGCAACGTGAACAATTCCGTACTGTCAGCACTTCGATTGACAGTAACGTTGTTGGAGGTGGTCATGCCACATTGATTTCCCCAAGAGCGTACTGTTATCCATCCATACCAACGCCGTACTCTCAACGTAAAGAGATGGGAGACACTCTCTTTGCTTTGTCACGCGAGGTACCCAAGCTTGCCGACTCGTGCGCGGCTATTCTAAGGGATGCAAGAGAGAATGACGATTGGGATCAAGCGGTAGCTGAGCTGACAACGCAAGTCATAGTCGTGTTGAAATGTGAAGAAAGGGATTACACTTTGGAAGGGCTAAGGAGACATTTGTTGGCTTTGGGCATTGCTTGCTAGATGAAAAACTTTACCACCAAATAGAAGATTCATAATATGCGGATCATAGGGTATTGCATAAAATACATTATACGCAAATCAAGTTACGATACATGACATAATCTTAAGGTTTACAAAGGTACGGAGACACGTGATCGTTGGGCAGCAGCAGCTACTGCAAGAGAAAGTCTACTTGTTTTTCTAATCGATCCATTCGATTTGACTGCCCGTTCAGACTTCACAGCCTTCTCAGCTGCCCCAGATTGGTTGCTTTGATTTGTACGTGCGTGGTACAATGATATGTGCTCTCTTTCCCATGTTTGGGCTGCCGATGCAGCCATATTATTCAGTAAGCTAGCAGTTACATGGGACTCCATTTTCTCTGCTTTCATTCGCATTTTATTCTGTGCGGCTTCAGCTACCAAGCTGTTGTTGGATTTGATGTTGTGGGCATCAATGTTGTAGGCTTCGATGTCGTGGGAGGATTTGTTGGCTGTGCATGGAACTTTGTTTTCTTTCGCAACAGCATGAGAAGGTGTAGACAAGAGCTCAGGATGCTTTGGTGGTGGTGGTCGCTGTTTGCGGCCTGTTTTTCCAACATCTGTTTGCTTAAGAACGCGAGCTATACTTTTCACTCTCTGTTTTGCTTCCCTTGCCAGCGCTCGGCGTGCCTCCATCAACTTCCTCTCTTCTTCCCTCTCCACCATGACTGACGCAAGGTCGAATGCATCCATAAACTGGCTAATCATTCCGAAAAAATCAGCAGCTGGAAGGTTCAGATCTTCCCCAAAATATTGCAACAAGGCGATGTAGTCATTGTTAGCTTCTCGGATAATGTCAACTGCCTCCTGTAATTCCAATTTCGCTAACAAAGCAAATCTCTCAAAATGAGTGGTGTCTATTCTGCCAACAGGGACATCCTTCTCGTCAATAAATGCGATCATTTGTCGAAGCTCCTTCACAGAGGCTCGTTGAGATTTGACATCCCTATATTTGACTTTCTGCGTTGGATCCTTCGCATATTTGCGGTACTCGTCTCCATGTTTTGTAGCAGTTTCCGAGACTGTCTTAGAATCCACACATAATTGCTTCACTGAAGTAAGTAAACGCTCTATAGCTACACCCTTTGCTATAACTACTGATTTGATCTCCTCCTGGAATTTGAGAACGTCTTTGTTTGTTTGACGGATGACTTTCACCAAATATTCGAGGACTGATGTCTTGTTGTCAAATGCCTTCGTCTGTAATGTATTGTCACAATGAAATGATCATGAGAATAGTCACAATAGAAGAAATTGCTAGGAACAGAAGCAAACGACCTGTACTGACCTCGCTGAGCTTTGATAAAGAGTCCAAAGTAAACCCTTCAACAGTAGCGCAACCCTCCACACCATAATTGATTTCATTCACAAGCCGAAGGATGAATGCAAGTAATTCTAAAAAAGTCTTCGATGTCTTCAACTCCTTGCATGCTGCACGCAATTGATCAACGTCATACTTAAGCTCAGCCATCTTGATTTGATATTCTGATAAGAAAATCAGGCACAAAAACTTCTTCTCATAATCGACGACATTCAGCAATGCCAACATATACTGCTCAGTAGGTGTCAAGTCCATTACGGCGTCATTTTGAGACTTCGACTTCATCAAATACGCACGAATTTGTTTGGTCTCTTCTTTGGTTGGCAGATATTCATAAAGAGACTTCAGCTCATGGGAATCCATTCTACCACAATCCAAATGCTCTACCATTGCCGATAATTCCAAAGGCGAATATTTAACCTTTCTCAAAATTATGTCCCCGTTCATCCCTCGTTTTGGATCAATGACTTTTACTGTCTTAGCGGACTTATTCGGCGACTGAGAAGCCTCTTTCTCCTCCTTTTCCTTATCGGCATTAATTGCTTGTGTAAATAGCCCTTCGAACGATGAATGATGCCTCAATTTGAGATCCAATTTCTTCACAGCTGACCACAGGTTTCCGTCTTTTGCATCGACTTGATTCCAGTACACTTTCTTCCGACGTATATTGGGAATTGGATTAACATTTGGCGCAAGGTCTTTGGACAGACCGAGGTTCATCAGTGCTGGGTCAACACCGTCGCGTTTCAGAGCATTTAATACAGCTCCAACTGGCAAGCCCTTGTGTCAAGAAGAATGACAAATTTTTCGTAGGGTAAGAATGTGATGCATTGGCGAAAGATACATACAAGTTACGTAGCACGAAGACTCACCATCTTAAGCATCTTGTGATATTTTGCAAGATTGGGATTATCTTTTATTGGAGCGTCATCATTCACAACTGGGTCTTCCTGTAACTGAGGCACAGCAACTGGTTGTCGTTGGCTTTCAAGAGACTTCTCTGGATCCAAATCTAAAACAGTTGGATCAAGTTTATCTCGTGTCATGGCATTCCTTACCGCACCCATCGGCAATCCCACCTTGAGCATGTACAACATCAAGTGTTCTATGTCAGGAAAGATACAATAAATTTGTTGATTGCAATAGAAGAAGAATATACGCACCTTGAGCATTTTATAGTATTTTTCGTACACTGGATCGTCTTTAAGCTTTGGAACAATGTCTATCTCATCCTCAGAATGTTCTTGCTCTGAATCATTCTCCACTGCTTTGCTCCCTGTCTCACTTTTTGATGACAACAGATTCGATCGTGCGTTTAGCATCAACATTAGAGCAGCTCTTGGATCAGGCTCATTGCTCTTCTTATCATTCTCTTCCTCGATGAAATCTATCTTTGTAGAATGAGTAGTTGGAGAGGCTATTAGTTCATTTAAGATCGTAACAGGCGTCTCTATTGGAGCTGACTCATCTCTCTTCTCCACGTTTTCTGTCATGTCTGCTTCGATTGTTGGGTTGTCGTCGCCGTTGTCATTTGTAATAGGAACATCAGGAGGAAGAGCTTCTAATACAATTGGCATTTGTATTTTAGCGGTCAACTCCGTCGAATTGTCGATGAAAATAGAAGATTGGTCATGCATTGTGGTTGATTTCATTTCTTGGTTATTATCCACGTGAAGAAGACACTTATGCTGCTGCTGTTGTTGTTGTCGTCGTCGTCGCTGCTCACTTATGCGATCAATTGTTTCAACCCAACAGATTGTGTCATTCACATTCCTTGCACGTAATGTAGCTGCAAGCTGTGTCGAGGAAGATGATGATGATCTACTGTATAAACGAAACTCGGTAGGGATGGACTTTACACGTTCTATACGTGCACATCCGGTAACAAGTCGGATCATCTTCCCACACTCTGATTCAGAATGAGAGTAATGTATTGCCCCTGTTGAGTTAATGACAAAGTACCGTCGAACCCACTTGCCATGTTTTGTCTTTTTTCGTAACCATCCTGAATGGATTATTGCGTCATCAGAAGATAATGGCGATTCGACTGCTAACATTGTGGTGGTTGTAGGATTCGAAGAGATGTTCGTTGGGATATTCGATGGAGTAGCCGCCACCAACAAACATGTTTCGTTGTTTGTTACCGTGAGCGAATGAGACTCTGTTGTCACAACTGAGCTAATGCACGGTGCGTCTGTCACTACCGCAAGACCGACTCTATCGGAACTTTTACTTGTTTCTTCTTTTAGTTCAGTTAGTAAATCCTGTTGGAAAGCTTCATGACGAGTTTGTATCGATCTATCAATAACAGCAACACCATCATCTCTTTGTTGTTTGGTGACTCCAGCTATATCACTCGTTAATTCTTCTATAGCAGCTGAGGTTGACTTTAATGAAATTTCACCTCCCGAGTATTTGACAACTTCTTCTTCTTTCGCTTGTTGTTGTACATCCAAACTCTCTTTCTCTACGTTGATCTTCTTGATCCGACCGAAGTTGTCACGTGGTAGTAAATGAAAATATGTCTTGGTAGCATCCGTATCGTCATCGGTGCTGTTGCCATTGTTGACTGCCTTTGTGTGCGACTTGAGTGCTGCCTTTTCCAATAATGAAAGTCGAGGTACCGCTGTCGTCGCAACCACATTATTGTTGACACCGACGACATTTTCCTCCGTCGTCATCGTTGCTGCTGATGATGTTGCTATTGCACAGGCCTTGATCGCCGCCACAGAAGATCTTTCCAATGCTGCAGCTGCCACAGCAGCAACGATACGCGATTGACGGTTTCCTATTCCTTCCTTCGGAACAGCATTCGGCGTTGATATGTTGTTGTTGTGATTATATTCGCTATTTTGAATAGCAACATGCCTGGAGTGCCGTGTTAAGAACAAATGCAGTTTCTCTTCAATTTCATCGTGTCCCGATGATGACGATGCAGTGTTGGTGTCCTCCTGCTTGTCTAACGATGATGCAAACGACGGACGGTGCACCACCACCACCTCCTCGTCCTCCCCGTCAACGTAGCTCATCTCTGACGATGACATCACGGTAGTATCAGGCGTGGCGGGCGAGCGAGATTGATTGTTTTTCCCGTTTTGTCCCTTCTTCGTTGTCCATGCCCCTGGAGATGACAATTTTGACGTTGGTGATTTCAACATCGATGATGATGGAGCATGTTGTGGCGGAGGCCGAGGTGGCAACGATTGGGGTGGTGGTAGTCTCATAACTGTAGTCTACACCAAGGAGAGGGGGGTGCACCGTGTCGTCCGTCGAATAGTTGTTGACTCTTCACCACCATCATCTTGCTTGACCAACAGTCTCATCGTTGCGGGAATTTAAATTTTAGGGTATGTATCGTACGTGTATCTACATACCTTTGTAAGGACCTTCACAATGATCCTATCATATCATCTGCCCACACAGCAACACTCGCATGTGGTGGCTCATCATCATTGGTGAGGAATCATATCAGTCATAATCGAGAAGCTGCTAACTGCAATTACAAAGATGCCATATTTCAATTAAACTCTCCTCGGAGTACGATAGGAGTAAAAAGATACATGCTGAAGGAGAAGTCAGTCATCAAATAATCTCAGCCGTGTGTCAAGGAAAGCGAAAAGTCTAATCGATGCAACTTCGAGGGGAGGTACCAACCCCAAGTCGTTTAGGGAGGAGTTTGTATCACTCATGGAGCAACAAGTGTAAGTGATAGATGATATTGTTTGCATATGGACAGCACAAACAACAACCAACGATCAATTATCCAACTCTCGTAGGTAGTACAAATGTCACCTCGCTTAGTGGAGTGTCAAGAATTGAGCGTTTCCATTGGACGGCAATGCAAATATGGAACAATCATCATTACTACTGAATCCCCATTATTCCTAAAGGGGAATATCGATCGATTGAAAGACGATGAGAGCATGCCTCATGGACGTTATGAGATACAACTATTGGAAAAGATTAATGGACCATGTTGGGTGTTAGGGGGAGAATCGACTGCATACATCCATAGAGTGGTTGCGTCTCTCTCGAAAGAGTATGGTGTTGGTCCGAAACAGCCGAGACAAATCTCTTTGGAAGAGGACGCATTCAGGCTAGTACATTTAATAGAGAATGGGGAGCTAACAGATACGAATGCATTTTTGAGGCGAGTTCGTAATGATATGATATTTCATGACTTGCCTCAAGAGTTTCTCCCGGATGTTGAATGAGGGCTTTCGGATAAGAAAGTTCACAGCTGTCTAGAATAATTGTTATCCTATCAACATCAAAGTCATCTTTGTTTGTTGATGCGTTATAAGGATGCGTTCTGAACGTGAATTGTAACTGCACATATCGTATATCATTCGATTTAAATAGACGAATAAACCACTCAGAAAATTCCTGGAACAATTTTATACGGGACCAAATCGCAGTATTCATCGTAATACTTGCCATACTTTAAACGACATTTGTCCGTATCTCTCTTCGCCCGGTCGACCAAAAGCAGTGTTAGGAACAGAGCGTAGAACATCACCAAAATGCCATTATGTGCTGGATTTGCAAGGAGACACCATGAATACGCCGCAGTTAGTTCGAAGAAGTATTGAAAGTGTCGTGCCATGCCCCAGAATCCTGATGCTAGTAGGAGTGATGTCTTGACCGTCTCCTTGCCAGTCTTACCATCGACGATTGTGTACTTTGCCTTAATGTATCGTGGCTTCATACCCCAAACAAGGCAGTTACCATCCGTGCCACGGAACACATCACGCTCACGATCGGCGGCATAATTCAGTGCCACACCACCCATACTCACGATGAAGATGGCGAAAGCTGAGTAAAACGATAGACCCGATGGGTTCTGAACAAGAAATCGGGTATGGAACGTGTACACAGCTGGGACCCATACAAGACATCCCCATTGAATCTCATAACCAGCTCGATCGACGATAATATCAATCGAACGCATGTATCCCATTTCCCAAACGAAGAATTTAACAAGGTAGAGGTATTGACTCACTGCCGAGAAGAAAAGACCCCAGTCCATTTGATTGTCATGCAAAACATATGAGGCGTAGCAGTTCGATAGTCCAGCTAGCTGCCAAAATGTCATGCTAAATCGGCAATTAACAAATCGCTTCAAATCTAATCCAAAAACACGTGGATATAACTCAGTCCCCCATAGATAATCCTTGACCCAACTTCCAGACGAACCGCAATCCTTCGTAGAGGGATAATGTATGCCCTTGAATGTCAAGAAGATACAGAATACAATTCCAAATAGATTTAAGAAGGCAAGTCCTGATGGGAAGAGATCGTACATCACACCAAAGCTGTAAGGTTCATACACCTTGCATATCGCCTTCGTTGCCGATGTCACTGGCATCCTCTCCCACAAAGAACCATCACCACACGGTCCAAGGTCACTCCCCAGTAGGAAGAGTAATGAAAAGACGAAGCAATGTGCCACGGCATTGTTGATATATATCGGTACATGTCCCGTGGCCGTTTCCGGTCCGTACTCAATCGTACCAGGTAGAGTCCGTTCAAGTAATAATGCTACACCCATGAATGATACAATGAATTTGGCACCGTCTAACGTGGGTAACACCGACGATCCAGCACGCAGTGTTGATTGGATGCAAGTTGGTACATCAGCAAGACATGCGGGGATCATTTCGGTAATTGGATGAGTTATCCGCCACGACGATGATAGAGAGGATGACATCATCATCTCGGGCGATGTCACGTACGCAAGTAGGAGTGATATGAGGGGAGAGAGAACAAGTAATGCAAATAGGTAATTGTTCGCCTCGATCCCACCCTCATGGACCCAATTCGTACCAGCCTTGTAATCCATGTCCTTTGTTTTGGAAGATGGTGTTGATGACGTGGGTGACACTTTCGTCGTCGCGGGAGGATTGTCATTCACTGTGACCTTCTTCGTCGTTGCTTTCCTTGCTGTCCGTGGAGGAGCGTCGTCGATGCTTTTACCAGCCTTGGCAGCAGCAGCCGTCGATCGTGTTACCGTGGTGCCGTTCCGTTGGCGGAGATTGTAGGCCATGGTCTTACTTTTCACAACTGTCACTGGGGTGCGTCCTGTGCGTCTTTGTCATTTTTTTTGGTCCCAACGACTTTTCCTAAATATTTTTTGCGGGAATTCGGCGCAGAGGAGTTGATGGAGTTGGAGATGGATGAGGATGGCGACCGCCGTGATGACAATGATAGCCACGCCGAGGAGGAGGGTGGTATCAGTACCCATCGGTCTGCCTCTTCCAACTCTCTTGGTTCATTATCGCAACGGCACCAACTACTGGGGGACGACGATGATGACGATGGCGATACCGATGACGAGGCAATGTCCCGTATGTCAGTGGCTGAACTTTCAAGGATGGAAGATAGTTTGATGTCAGGACAATCATCAAACCACAGTGAGGAAGAGGAACGGCAACGTATGAAGCTTGAGAAGCGAGCGTCACGCAGTAAGAAGAAG
>Ga0247832_1001754_pt1 | contig 36329 bp, 30 predicted proteins | sample LaCruzMarch2015__10_FD_192407 | JGI IMG/M metagenome (GOLD analysis project Ga0247832, IMG submission 192407) | Freshwater microbial communities from meromictic Lake La Cruz, Castile-La Mancha, Spain - LaCruzMarch2015_4m | ecosystem: Environmental > Aquatic > Freshwater > Lake | place: Spain... | reverse complement strand
GCGTGTTCCGAAGCTATGTGGGAACAGCGCAAAAGCTCGGACTCAATGTGCTGGAAACCATCACAGCAGCCTTCCAAGGCAGACCCTTCCAGGTGCCTGTCCAGGCAGGCACCTGAATAGTTACCTTCCAAGTTCGTTAAATTCCTGGTGAAACCACACAACGGAGAACGAATTTGGAAATTTGTTCGACACTGAAACGCCCTCTCTCCGTGATGGAAAGAGGGCGTTTGAATAGTGACAGGCCTAACCAAAAGGCGATCAGCCCAGCTTCGCGCCCAGGCGCGTCAGCATTGCCTGCAATTGCCTGCCGTACTTGATGTAGCTGTCATACTGCTCCTTCGCCTTCTGCTCGGGCGAAAGATCATCCGCCGCGCCCGCCCCGTGAAACACTACGGCCACGTGCGGCTCGATGCTGATGTAGCCCTCATAACCCGTCTCCACCAGGTCCTTCATGATCCGCTCCGTCTGGCCCTCGCCCTCGCCGGGATAGGTATAGACCGCGTCATTCTTCGCCACGTCCCAGATACCGTCTTTCACATGCACGTGCGCCATGAAAGGCTTCACCGCCTGATACATCGCCCAGGCATCCTGCTTCTGCCCCGGACGATCTCGGTCATCGATGAACACCGGATTCCCGGTATCGAATACCCACTTCATCCCCGGCACCGCCTCTGCCATCCGCTGCACATACGTCGGACTCATCCCGCCCCAGTTCATGCAGTTCTCATGCACCACCGTCAAACCCGCATCCGCAAAGCGCTTTTGGATCTCATTCATGCGGCGGATACGCTCAGGCGCAAACTGCTCCTCCAGATCCTTCCCCGCCTCATCCTTGCACACTGCATAAGACATCACCCGGATCAGCTTCGCGCCCAGCGTCTGCATGCGCGGAATTGCCCGCTCAATCTCCGCCTCGGTAATGCTAAAATCGTCCGTGATCTTCTTCGCCCAATTCCCGATCAGCGATCCAAAACCGCTCACCTTCATCTCCTTCTCCGCCAGACGTGCCACCACCTTCTGAAACACCGCCTCTGGGATCTCATGCAGATTTCCCTTCACGCCGTCAAACTCCACCCCACGGCACTCAATGCTATCCCAACCAAGTTCCTGGTGGGCCTGGATCTGCACGTCGAGCGACGCACCTGCTTCATCTGCGATACCGGTAAGTTTGATCATGATGTAAAAAAAGAGGGGGTTGGAACCAAATGGAACCCCTCTTTTAAAGGACGATTCGCCCCCTGGCAAGTCGGCAAGCCCACCGTCGCAAAGACGGAGTGCCGACGCCCTCGTCGGACTGGGAGCATTCGCTAATCCGTGTTCAAAATGGGAGTCTTGCACCTCCCCGACCAGCGATTCACGAAAACTGAATACCGGATACTGATTGCTAAACACTCTTGATGAATGCCGACGGGGGCGTCGGCGCTCCGAAGTAATGTGTCACCTTGTTACTCACATTTTCTCCCCTCTTGCGCAGGTCCCTCCATGCAGCCACGTATGGTCTGCATGTCTTTGTTTTCCTTCGTCCTTTCCTCGGCACGGCATTATTGGCGCGGGCACCTGGGGCTTTTGCTCGGGGCCTTTCTGGCGTCGGCGATTTTGAGCGGCTCCTTATTGGTAGGAGACTCGGTGCGGGCGAGTTTGCGCCGGGTGGCGGAGCTACGGTTGGGGACGGTATCCGCCGGGGTGCTGGGTGGGGATCGTTGGTTCACGGAAAATCTGGCGCGTGAAGCCCAGGCGGTGCCGATGATCATCGCCATTGGATCGACGGCGAACTCGAACGGCAAGGTGCGCGTGAATGGAGCGCAGGTGCTGGGCGTGGAAGCGGGTTTTTGGAAACTGAGCACGAGTGGCAAGGCCATCGAACTCGGTCAGGGGCAGATTGCGCTGAATGAACCGTTGGCACGGAAACTGGAGGCGAAGGTGGGCGACACGGTGCTGGTGCGTTTGGAGCGACCGAGCGCGATCTCGCGCGATGCTCCGCTGTCCGGCAGCACGAATGAGGATGTGTCGCTGCGGCGGACGGTGGGGGCGATTGTTTCTCCTGAGGACTTCGGCGCGTTTCAGTTGGTCGCCTCGCAGGTGTCGCCGGACTCGGTGTTTGTGCCGTTGGCGGATTTGCAGACTCAGATCGAGATGGATGGAAAGGTGAACGTGCTGCTTTCCTCCGCACCGGAGTTTGCCCAGGAAACCGGGACGCTGGAAAAGGCGAAGACGCTTCCCGACTTTGCTCTGAAACTCAAGAAAGTGGAGGCGCCGCGTCAGGAGTGGGAGGTCAGCACGGACCGCGTTTTCATGGATGAAAGTCTGGCGACGAAGCTGCTGAAGCGCGAGGGCAGCTATGGTGTGCTGACGTATCTGGTGAATGGAATGACCTCGGCCAAAGGGGCCACGCCTTATTCCATGGTGACGGCTACGGATGCGCTAAAGGTAAAGGCGGGGGAGATCATCATCACCCAATGGCTGGCGGAGGATCACGGACTGGTGATCGGTGACAAGGTGGATGTGCGTTATTTCGTCGTCGGCATTGGTCGCGAACTGAAAGAGCAGACGGCGAGTTTCACGGTCAGCGGCATCCTGCCGATGGACGATCCGAATGTGACCCGCGCCTGGACACCGGAGTTCCCAGGCGTGTCGGACGTGGACAACTGCCGCGACTGGGACCCGGGCATCCCGATGGACACCAAGAAGATTCGCGACAAGGACGAGAAGTATTGGGATGATTACAAAGGCACGCCGAAGGGCTTCATCAGTCTGGCCGATGGGCAGAAACTGTGGGCGAACCGCTTTGGCGATCTGACCTCCATTCGTTTTGCCAATGCGGGGCAGGAGGATGCGGCGCTGAAGACGGAGATCGCAGGCGGTCTGGCCCTGGCAGACATCGGGCTGACACCCACGGATTTCAAAGGCCAGGCGGCAGCAGCGGCGAAGGGCAGCGTGGACTTTGGCGGGCTCTTCATCGGGCTGAGCATGTTCCTCATCGCGGCGGCGCTTATCTTTGCCGCGCTGCTGTTCCTCTTCACCCTGGAGCGTCGCTCCGCGCAGGTGGGCCTGCTTCTGGCCATGGGCTGGACGACGAAGATGGTTCGACGCTCTTTGTTAGGTGAAGCCGGCGTGCTGGCGATCATCGGGGCCGTGCTGGGAGTCTTCGGTGGCGAGGTTTATACCAAACTGGCGCTGAAGGGACTGAGCGGGGCCTGGTCGGGTGCCTCGCAGGGACTGCCGCTGATCTACTCCGGCAGCGTGGCGACGAAGGCCGGGGCGGGCGTGGGCGCGGTCATCGTGGTCCTCCTCACGCTGTGGTGGGCCAGCCGGAAGCTGTTTAAAACGCAGGCTCGGGATCTGCTCGGCTCCTGGAGTGCGGAGGACGCCGCAGGGCAGGGGGCCAAGATGCCGTTGTGGAAAAAAGCACTGCCGCTCGTGTGGCTGGGCGGTGCCATTGCCCTGATGGCCGCAGGCACGCAGGCGAGCGCTCCCGAGGCCGTGGCGGGCATGTTCTTTGGCAGCGGTTTCCTGCTGCTGATGGCCGGGCTGTCTTTGGCCAAACGCTGGATGCAAAGATCGTTAGGCTTGGCGCAGACCCTGTGGCAGATCGGTGTGCGCAATGTCTCCCGTCGTCCTTCCCGCAGTCTCGCGGTCATGGGCATGATGGCGGGCGGGATCTTCCTGGTCACGGCGGTAAACGCCTTTCGCATGAGCGCAGGGGATGTGGCGAAGCCCACCTCCGGCACGGGTGGTTTTGCTCTCATTGGCGAGTCGTCGCTGCCTATCTACGAAGACCTGAACACGCCTGCCGGTCGCGATGCCTTTGGACTGGATGAAGACACGATGAAAGGCGTCACGCTGGTGCCCTTCCGTGTGCGCCAGGGCGATGACGCGAGCTGTCTGAACCTGAACCGTGCGCAGAAACCGGTGCTTGTGGGCGTGGACCCTGCGAAACTGGAGAGGCGCTTCAGCTTCGCAGGCAAAGGTGACTGGTCCGCACTGTCGCAACCGCTGGAAGCCATCGCCGATCAGGCTACCGCCATGTGGGGCCTCGGTCTCGGTGTGGGCAAGTCCCTGGATTATCAAGATGCCTCCGGGGCCACCATCGCGGTGAAGCTCAATGGCATGCTGGCCGCGTCCGTGTTGCAGGGGAAAATGATCATCAGCGAGCAGGCCTTTCTTTCCACCTATCCCGATGTCGCTGGTTATCGTTTCTTCCTCGTGGATGCTCCGGCGGACAAAGTCGCCGAAGTCAGCGCCCATCTCACCCGTCAGCTTGAGCAGCGCGGCCTCGCACTGGAATCCGCCAAGGACCGCTTGGAGACCTTCATGAGCGTCCAGAACACCTACATCGGTATCTTCACCGTGCTGGGCGGACTCGGCGTTCTGCTCGGCACCGCCGGGCTGGGCATCCTGGTCGCCCGTCATGTGCTGGAAAGGCGCGGCGAACTCGGCCTCATGCAGGCCGTCGGTTTCCAGGCCTCGGCTTTGCGACGTTTGGTGTTAGGTGAGCACGTCGTCCTGCTCATCGCCGGAGTTTTCCTCGGCGTCCTTAGCGCCATCCTCGCCGTCTGGCCCAGTCTCCAGCAAGGCGGCTCCGCCCTCCCCATCGGTTTCCTCGGCTCCCTCATCGCCGGTATCGTCCTCTTTGGGATTCTGATCTGCTGGGTCGCTGTGTCAAGTGCGGTAAGGGGACGGTTGATTGAGGCGATTCGGCGGGAGTAGAAGATCACGAGTCATTCAATTCGGGTGCACAAACAGCCTTAATTTTTGAAATTAAATATTCCTTAATCACCTCCCTTGATGTTCCTTTCTTTGCGAGAGTATTGATTAACAACCAGAGGGCATCTAAATTTTCGCTGTCAGCAGACTGTTCCTCTGAAAGAGGGCTGTAATGTTTGAGAAGTGTATTATAAGCATAACTGACTCCAAGAAACCTATAATCCGTCTGTTTGGGAACTGGAAGCAATGTATCTTGCCCTTTATTGGGTAATGTGAATTTTCCTGCCCAATCATTAATGTAGGGTATTTCGGGGTTGAAAACTGGAATCCCATTTGCCGTCCATGAGAACCGCTGTTGCGTAGATGTGCTTTCTTCAAAATCCGTATCAAAAACCGGTGTAATCCAGGGGCCGTCGGAGAAAACGGTTTCACAAGATATAACCTTTCTACTTGATACCCTTTCTGCATTGCCACAAAAGGCCAAAACGACTGGAGTTATATGCTTTCTATTCCAGGTAGTGACCAGGTTTTCTATCCGTATGAGTGGAAAATAAAGTGAGCTGGTTCTCACGCATGACACCATATCATAGACACCACTTTTATAATGAGGCGAAATTTCAAGACATGGCACTATTTCAATTTCAGGGTGTTGGTCGGTTAAAACTGTGAGAAACTTAATGACTTCAGACAGCCGATAAAATTTCTTTTCGTTCTGAGCGTTGCCACGGCATAACCGCTGTATAAGCTTACTATGGCTATCATTCCCTTGAAATTCGACACTGAAAGTTCTCCTGCTGTCTGTTGTGTCTGTAAATGCGTTCAATGGAACGTAACAGATCAACTTGTCAGGAACGTCCTTTAAAATGTTTGGACCATATTGGCCGCATATCACGGTGCCTTCGGTTACCGTTACCTTCTCACCGGTTTCAAGAGTTAGCACGAAACCCCGTTGTTGTCGTCTTGTAATACGAACTTCGTCGACACGGAAATACCATCGACTCCCAGCTTGTCCTAGTTTGTCACCCGGTTTTAATGCTGAGAGTTTTTTGACAACGACTTTCTTTTCTTTGGTCAAAATTCTGACCTTTGCGTCTGATGCAACACCGCCGGAAAAGGAATTCATGCTTTTCGTATAGCAAATTATTTAGAATGCTTCAATTCCTCTTTGCTCTCTTCCTCCTGCTATTCTGCCCCTATCGGGCCTAGAAGGAGACGCTGAAGTTTTGGAGGAGATTTGGGATTGGGGCTTCTCTTCTGGTGGTCCTGGGGATGGTCGGGATGGGGACTTACTTTTGGGTGGTGTTTTTTGGAATGGCTTAGGCTTCCCTGAAGGGGAGAGACAGGAAATCAGACTTTGGTTTGGCCGTTCCTTGGGTTGGAAATGGCTCTTCCTCATGAAGGATGGTCATTTCCTGGCTTGTGTTTGCCATTCCACGACTGGGGATTGCCGTTCCATGACTGAGGATTGCCGTTCCATGACTGAGGATTGCCATTCCATGACTATGGATTGCCATTCCATGACTGAGGATTGCCGTTCCATGACTGAGGATTGCTGTTCCATGACTGAGGATTGCCGTTCCATGACTGAGGATTGCCGTTCCATGACTGAGGATTGCCGTTCCATGACTATAGATTTCAAAATCCAAGTCGGGGTCACTGGTTTTTATGGGGGCTGGATTGATTTTAGTTCTTAGGTGATAGCTAAGGGATGGGAATTCAGATTTTTTAAACCACGGATGAATCGGATTGAAAGGATTCAGAAGGATCGAAGCTCTGGGTAGAAAGAAGGATATCGCATCTGTGTCCCTCCGTACTATCCGTGGTTTTGAACTCCTGACTCGATCTGTGATTCTTAACAGGCGAGAGAGACCGTTGACGGCTTTTGCCTCAAAGAAGGCAGGGGTTTAATTTGGAGATGACGATAGCCTCGGCTCAGGCTTCCCAGGCGGGCACGGCCTTGGCGATCTTCCACATGAGGTCATCGAGTGCGCCGCCGATGTCTTGGGTGCGGGTGTTGGCGAAGCCGGCCCAGCAGAGACCGCGTGCGGTGCGGACGGCGATGGTGGAGGTGCCGGGGAGGGTGCCGCTGTGCCACCAGTTGGGGGCGGAGTTGATGCTCCAACCACTGGCATAACCGGGACCGGCAGCGGTGGGGGTGGTCATGGTGGTGAGGGTGGCGGGCTGAAGGATATCGGGGGTACCGGGAAAGCCATCGACCTGCACGAGGAAGCGCAGGAGGTCGGTGGGATGGGCAAGCCAGCCGCCGTGGGAATCCATGCGGCGGATGTTCATGCCGTAGGGGTTTTGTCCGTCCTGACCGTAATAGATGACTTCGTTTTGCGCGCGGTCGCGGAGCGTATTGCCGGCGATCTCCATGTGCCGGATGTTGCATCGGGCGAGCACGCCTTGCCGGAGGTGCTCGGCATAGGAGGTCTCGGTGATTTTTTCGATGATGCGACCGAGCAGGCAGTAGCCAAAGTTGGAGTAGGCGTATTGTTCTCCGGGAGCTTTTTCCAAGGGAACTTCACGCAGGGTCCAGGCGATCAGTTCGGCATGATCCATTTGAGAGTTCATGAACATGGGGTCACTGCCTTGATTGTCCCAGCCTCCGGCGGTGTGGGTGAGGAGGTGATGGACGGTGATGGCCTCGAGCTTATCCCGATCTTTCCCGGTCCTGAATTTCGGGAGGAGGCCGTTTTTGCCAAAGACGTGATCGTCGAGTTTCAGCTTGCCTTGCTCAATCAGGGCATAGATGGCGACGGAAGTGATGGGCTTGGAGATGCTGGCGATGCGGAAGCGATGATCGACGGTGAGAGCTTCTTTCTTTTGGGGGTCGGCAAAGCCAAAGCCACTGCGATAGACCCTTTTTCCCCGATATGCGAAGGCGACGGAGAGGCCCGGGGAGTCGAACTTTTTCAGGAAGTCCTCCGCCAGGGCGCGGATGGCTGCGGACTCTTTTGCGGATGGGGTGGGGACATCGTCTGCGGCGTGTATCTGTGCGCGGTTGATCAGTCCGCTGCTGAAGGCGGAGGTGAGGGCAAGGCGCTGCAGGCAGGTGCGACGGGAGAGGGGCTTCATCCAAAAAAGGTGGGAATCGCGGCATGATAACCGCCCCCTTTCCTGAAGAGAAAGAATTAAATCCGCACCATGGCCGATGAGGCCAGAGCGTGACTCAGGATGGCATCCAGGTGATTGACGGGCAGGGAGTAATGGCCCTCGTTTTCCAGCCAATGCGTCGTGGTGTTGGGCATGATGCTGGCGAGCTTTTCGCTGTATTGCCACGCGATGTTGCGGTCCTCCTTGCCATGCCAAAAGTGGATGGGGTAATTGACGGCGCTGACCTCGAATCCCCATTCGGAAAGATAGATATCGGCATCGGCGATGACATGCTTTGGTCCCCGGCGCAGAGCCTCCAACATGCCGTGACGGACGACGGAAAAGATTGCAGGATCGGACAGCACCTGGCGGTCGGCTTTGCCCAACATGCGCATGAACCATTTTAGCGGCGCTTGATCCGGTTCACCGCCAGAGATGCGTTCGCCCACGCGGAGGAAGAGACCCAGGATGGTGGGGAAGGCATGACGTAGCTTGATCATCATGCGGTAAACCCAGAACATGTGCTCATACCCCAGGAAGGTGAGGGGAGGTGCGCCGCAGATGATGGTGGCGCTGAGCAACCGCTCCTGCATTTTAAGCGCAGTGATGAGGACATAAGGGCCACCGCCGGACCAGCCGATGACATGGAATTGATCAATGCCCAGATGAGCGGCGAGTTCGTTCAGCATCGGGGGCCAGTCGCTGAGTTGACGATTCGGCTGAAAATCCGAAAGGCCGATGCCTGGGCGATCTGGGCAGATGATGCGCAGGCCGTATTTTTTTCCGGCTTCATCCATGAGTGCGCCCTGCACACGGGCGCTGGGCCATCCATGGTAATAAAAGCACGGCACACCGGCAGGGTCTCCATGTTCGGCATAGCCGAGAAGGAGCCCGGAAGATAATCGAAGGGTATGATCTGCCATGCGTGACGTGAAGTAGGGGAGCGATATATTAGGTAGGGAATCCGCCGTGGCAATGGGCAGATGTCAATGCTTTGTATGGACGTTGCCCAGGAGCAAAAGCTGATTGCAGCCGCTCGAAGTGTCTCTAATTTAAGGCTCTCTTACCCCTTCATGAAAACCGTCCCAGCCCTCCTTGCTGTCGCTTCTTTGATTTTTGCCTCCGTGTCGTGTGACAAGCATTCTTGGGAGGAGACTCAGGTGCTGCATGAGGGAATGCACAAAGTCCATGGTGAAGATCATGGAGACGCCCACCACGGTGAGGCCAAAAAGGACGATCATGGTAAGGCCGATGCCCATGCTGAAAAGCCTGCGCATGCGCCCGAGAAGAAAGAAGAGGCCAAGCATTAAGCCCGCGAACCTCAGTGGATCATTTCAAAGGCTTGGGGTGATCTATCCAGATTTGTTTTGACCGACTCATTCAGGAGGCTTGCTTTCTGAATAAGTTCTTTTTTGAGCGTTTATCGTAGCGAGATGATCCAAAGAAAGGCCATATCGCATCGTTCTACAACCAGCCACCATGAGGACTTTATTTCTGCTTTCGTTTATCTTGATCTCAGGGATCAAGGCACAGACTCCTGAAGCTTCTCCCGCCAGGCCTTTGGATGCCCTTGTCACCACTGAGAGCGTGTGGCAGATGACGGCGGATCAGTTTCAGCAGCAGTTTGCTCCGACGCGGTTTGACTGGCTGTCTGAGAAACGGGATCAGGCGCGTTTCTTTGGCCCTGGACTGAGTCTATGGCAGGGCGGAGTGAAGCTGAATGAGGCGATCATTGAGTTTAGCCCTGAAGGGAACCCGGCACGGATGACTTTCTCGATTTTCAACCGCGGGGACAGCAGCGATGCGGACCTAAATCGGGAGAAGTTTGAGGCACTGGTGAACGGGTTGCGCGATGGCATCAGCAAAAAACTGGCGGTGCCATTCACTGAGCGAGGCAAAGATAAAACCAGCGCGGTGGCTGCAGAAGGTTTTGTCTGGGTGAAAGCTCCGACGGCTTATCTTTTGGAATACAGTTTTCAGCGTGAGGTAAAATCTCGTGGCATTGCGTTTCGTCCTGAGTTTATCCGCCTGCGGGTGGCTCCAGTGCCCAAGACCGGTGCCCCGACGGCGGTAGCCCAAACGCAGGTGGCCTCCAAAGATTCTTTGAAGGCGAACCTCAAGCGCGAGGCCAATGGGGATGTCTTCATCGCGAACATGCCGATGGTCGATCAAGGCCCGAAGGGCTATTGCGCGGTGGCTACGGCAGAGCGTGTGTTTAAATATTACGGTATCCCGGTGGATCAGCATGAGATGGCTCAGGTGGCCGATACAAGCGATGGTGGCGGCACCAGTCCGACCAAGATGTATGAGGCACTGAACAAGCTGGAAGGACGCTTGCGGGTGCGTGTCCGGGTCATTGAAAACTGGGAGTACAAGAAGTTTGTGGACATGGTGACGGACTACAACAAGGAGGCGAAAAGAGCGAGCAAGCGCGAGGTCAGTGCCGAGCCTCAGGGCGGGACCATTTACATCGATGAAGTCTATGGGGCGATGGACGGGAATGTATTGAAGACTTCCCGCACGGAGAGGGATCGCTCCGGGTTCGGCAAGTTTCAGCGCGGCGTCGCGGGGCTGATTGAGGAAGGTGTGCCCGTGATGTGGGGGGTGATTTTGGGACTGCTGCCAGAGCCGGAAATCCCCCAGGCCTCAGGCGGACACATGCGCCTAATCATTGGCTACAATGCCAAGACGAATGAGATTTTGTACTCAGACTCCTGGGGGGCGGATCATGCCCTGAAGCGGATGCCCATCTCAAATGCCTATGCGATGACAACGGGTGTTTATTACATGGAGCCGATGAAGTGATCCTCCATGAGATGAAGCGAACACAGGGGTTGCCAGAATGAATCTACCGGACGTAGTTGATGGTGTATGAATGCCACCTCACTCCTTCATAGCTGCTTTTTTCTATTTGCCGGAGCGTCTTCAATGATCGCTGCGGATTGGCCCATCTGGCGTGGTCCTGCCTTTGATGGCATTTCGGCTGAAAAAGATTGGCAGCTTAGCAGTGATCCCAAGGTTCTTTGGGAGTCTGAGGCCGGCCTGGGCTTTTCCTCATTCGTGGTCTTACAGGGACGTGTGGTGACGACCGGTCATGCAGATGAAAAAGATACGGTCTTTTGTCTGGACGCCAAGACGGGCAAAGAAATCTGGAAGCATAGCTATGCTGCGGATTTGGGGGATAAATATTATGAAGGCGGCACTTCAGCGACCCCCACTTTTGATGGAGATCAGGTTTATCATTTGAGCCGCTGGGGTGATCTTTTTTGTTTTGAAGCAGCCACGGGTAAGGTGATTTGGGAAAAGAATGTGCAGAAGGAAACGGAGGCTAATCTGCCTGACTGGGGCTTTGCCGGTGCTCCTTTGGTCCAAGGGGGACTTTTGATCTTGAACGTGGGCAAGGCCGGGATGGCCGTGGAAAAGGCCACGGGTAAAATCGTCTGGAAGAGCGAGGTGGATAACGCAGGCTATTCCTCGCCTTACCCGATCACTTGGGGCGGTAAACAACTTGCCGTGATTGGCTCGGGCGATGCCTATCTGGCCGTGGATGTAAAGACGGGAAATCAAGTCTGGTCTTACAAGTGGAATACCCGTTATGGAGTCAATGCGGCTGATCCGATCTTGAGTGGCGACATGCTGTTTATCTCAAGTGGTTACAACAAAGGCTGCACCCTGGTCAAACTCGGTTCAGGCAATCCCGAAAAGGTCTGGGAAAACAAGACTCTGAAGAATCAGTTCAATTCCAGTGTGCTGATTGACGATCATCTTTATGGGATTGATGGGGACCAAAACAGTCGCTGTGCTCTGAAGTGTGTTAGGTTGAGCGATGGGCAGGAGATGTGGGCGGAAAAGGAAGTGGGTTTTGGTTCACTGATGGCCGCAGATGGTCGCCTGATCGTGCTATCCTCCAAGGGGGAGCTGATTATTGCCAAGGCAACGCCGGACAAGTTTGATGAAACCAGCCGCGCTCAGATCTTGAATGGCAAATGTTGGAGTGCTCCGGTGCTAGCCAATGGTCTGCTCTATGCGCGTAACTCAGAAGGGCACGTGGTTTGCCTCGACCTGAACAAAAAGTAGATCAGGTTCGTTCTTCAGTCTCTCATGTCACTTCCGACCGTTCGTTTTAAACACGCCCGCTTTTCGGCCCGTTTTCCTGAGTCCTATCGCTATTCTCGTTCGCATTATTGGATGGCTCCAGTGGAAGGAGAGGACGGGCTCTGGAGGGTCGGTTTTACCAAGTTTGCCACCCGCATGTTGGGGGAATTGGTGGACTGTGAATGGCCCACGAAAGAAGGTGACCCCGTGGAACCGGGAAAGAACATCGGCTGGGTGGAGGGATTCAAGGCCGCCTCCGATGTCTATGCGGTCATGCAGGGACACTTTGCAGGCGGTAACCCGTATTTGAAGCAAGATGCTTGTGTGGTGCGGACTGACCCGTATGAGGTCGGCTGGCTCTATGGGGTGCGGGGGGAGCCTGAGGCGGATCACCTGGATGTCCATGGTTACATTGAATACCTTTCCGGCATCATTCAGCGCATGGCGGAAGAAGGGCATGGTGAAGAGGGCGCTTCGGAAGAGTGAATCTAGGCACAGCTTGAGCTTGCCCTGACAGACTCATTGAGTTTCTCTTGGATATGAAGGCATTGCTGTTCCTCCTGGTCTCCGTTCTTTCTTTATCTGCGGCAGAGACGCTGCATATTTATACCTGGGCGGACTATGTTTCGCCGGAGGTGGTGGAGAAGTTTGAGGAGAAACATCAGTGCCGGGTGGTTTTGGACACGTTCGATTCGAATGAAGCCATGTTCGCCAAGCTGAAAGCAGGCGCGGGAGGTTATGACGTGATCTTTCCCACAAGTTACATGATCCAGATCATGGATGCCGAGGGGCTGTTGGCGGATCTTGATGCGGCCAAGTTGCCTAACTTGAATTTTGTCGATCCTGATGTTCTGAAAAAGATCCATGACCGCAGCATGAAACGCAGTGTGCCATACACCGTTGGATATGCGATTACCGCTTTCCGCAAAGACAAGCTGCCGGGTGCGGCGGCCTCTTGGTCGGTTTTCGAGCAGAAGGACCTGACCGGACGTGTGACGCTGCTGGATGACATGCGGGAGACGATCGGTGCGGCGCTGAAGACGCTGGGTTACAGCATCAATACACGTGACGAGAAACAATTGGCAGAGGCGCAGGAAGTGCTTTTGCGATGGAAAAAGAACGTGGCCAAGTTTGACAATGAAGGTTACAAAGTCGGGTTGGATTCAGGGGAATTTCTGCTTGTGCATGGTTACAGTGGAGATCTTTTCCAGGTCGCGCAGGAGAATGCCAAGGTGGGGCTGCTAATCCCGCAGGAAGGTGTCACCATGAGCTGTGATGAGATGGTGATCCCCAAGGGGGCCAAACAGAAGGAGTTGGCTCACGCCTGGATCAATTTCTTGCTGGACCCAGAGATCTCGGCCGAAAACATGGAATGGATGGGTTACCTCTGCCCTAATACAGATGCGTTGAAAAAAGTAAGTGCAGAGTTCCTGAAGAATCCGGCAGTGACCATCCCTGAAGCCATCAAGGCCAAGAGTGAGGTCATCCAGGATCTGGGGACGGATTTGGCGAAATACACCAAGGTCTGGGATGCCGTGAAGGGTTAGGCCTCCAACCATTCGACACCGGGATAACGCGCGCACAGTGCGGTGATGTCTTCGGGCGTCATGATCATGAAAGCTGTGGACAAGGCATCGGATAGTGCGGCGGTGGGGGCGAGTGCATAACTCCTTTTCCCTTGGATTGGCAGCGGTGCCAGGGTGCGCGGGTTCATGATGTGGGCACCTTTGACCATGAAGCCGCTGCCGCTCAAGGCACGGTCTTTGATCTGCATGTCACTGCTACCTTCCGCCAGGGTGATGCTCCAAGCCTCCTCGCCAGCGGGGCTGTCGAGTGCCAGAAGTGTGCTGTCTCCGGCATTCAGAAAAACGCGGGTGATACTCCAGTCCTGAAGAATCTGCACCGCTTGATCCAGCGCATAACCTTTGCCCATAGCACCAAGATCGAAGACCATGTGATCAGCCAGGACACGGACAAAGCAGCCGTCTTCCTTTAACTCAAACAACTGACTGCCGATGCTGTGGCGGGCGAGGGCTAACTTTTCAGGATCGGGCTCGATCAGGCTGCCATCGCTGCTGCGCCAGAGCTGCATCAGAGGCCCGATGGTGATATCGAATGCCCCGGAGGTCTCTTCATGCACTGTTTTTGCCAGGCTCAGGCAATCCCACACTGCCAGGGAGACCGGAAGGCTTTCGCCGGCGCGCAAACGATTGAGTCTGGCGATATCGCTGGTCGGGCGGAAGCGGCTAAGCTCGTCCTCCAGGCGGTCTATTTCCGCAAACACGGCTTCTGCGGCCTGAGCCGCATACGTGGCATCCACATCTTCCTGGGCGATGATGACCTCAAACGAAGTCGCCATCGCCTCATGGGCGAAGCGATGATAGTCGGTCATGGCTGAGGAATCAGAGAACCTGGAAGAGAAGGCAGGGTGGGAGAGAAGGTCGGTGGTCTGGAGAGTGTGCCTTCTGGTGGTAGGGGAGGCGGTGCCTCAGGCGCCTGAGGTTCAGAGGGGGCAGGCGGCGGTGGAGGAACTTCTTTGCGTAACAAAAGAGTCAGAATCATGCCTGGACGCAAGCCATACGGGTAACGTTCGGTGTATTCATCGGGGTTTATCTTGGTTTTGATCTGATCGTAAAATTCGGTGTCGGCAATGATCACATCCGCGTTGATGCTCGCCGGGACCATTTCCTGATAACCCACATTTTTCCAGGTGCGCCAATACCATGGGAGAGGCCAGCCGGAGTCCCGGGTGATGACTTGGATTTTCTTCTCGGCGGCTTTGTCTCTGAGGTAATTCTTCACCTCCGCTATCAGCTTCAGCAGGCTCTTTTGGGTATGAGAGTAAACATACGGGTTGCGAGGATCGGCCGAATATTCGAACTGAGGGTTTGCCTGGGTGCCGGTAAGGCGCATGCTTTGTAGGCACAGGTGCCAGATACCGACTGTGAGCATCACATTGAAAAGGAAGCGCATGGATTTTCCCGGCATCGCTGACCAAAGCGATGCGGCCCCTGCTCCTGCCAAAAGAGTCAATGAATGCTGCACGCTTAGGATGGACCAAGGCGTCTTGTAACTGAGCAGTGAATAGCCAATCAAGAGCGTCACACTATAAACCGATAGGAAGACCAGAAAGGCCTGACGGCTCGTTTTTTTAAAATCACCAGTGATGGAGGAGATGATGCCCACCACGGCGAGTCCACCGATTATCGCTTCGGTCCAGAGCAGCGTATCTTTGTGCCAGAAAAGCAGTGTCACATAGTAATGCCATGGTTTTTCGTGACCGCTGCCGCCGCTGCGCTCCAAGTAATTCAGGTAAGTGGCAAAGCTATCCTTCACCGCCTGCCAGTCATGGAAGCCATTTGAAAAAGTGGCGATAGAGACCACGACCGCGGGAATGATCACCCACAGTAGGGGCCTGGATGCACGACCTTTGGTCTTGGATGGGCCGATGCTAAAGCTATTGCCTTTGCGCGGAACGAACTCGCCAATGAAGGCACGGGCAGCCCCCCAGCCGATGATGGCTGCGGCGATATTTAAAACGAAGGTTTCCTTGGTGGCATGTTGAAAGCCAACGGCACAACCGCCCAACACAAGCCACAATCGCGTGCCCCCCTGCGAATATCGCCAAAAGGAGCCGAGCATGATGGAAATCAACAACACCAAAAGCATCTCCATGATGAAATATCGACTGTAGAAAACCATCATCGGAGAGACTGCTGTCAGCAGCATGGCGATAGCGGTGCCGTAGCGGCCCAGGGCGTCTTTAAAAAGCAAGGCCGATAGCAGCACCCCAAGACCGCAGAGAACTGCAACCATGCGCAGGTCCGCCTCTGTCCAAGTATCAGGATCACCCCAGCCTGAGACGGAACCCCACAGTCGGCTAACGAGGTGCAGGGCAGGTCCGTGAAAGTCTTTCGAGTCATATTTAAAATATCCCGTATTCCAAAACTCACTCAGCTTGACCCCAAGGATGGCCTCGTCTGTGTGCATGGGGCGACGCTCCAAGCCTGGGAATCGATAAAAAGAAGCCAAGCTAAAGCCAAGGGTGACCAGGGCCAGAAAGGTGAGCAGAGAAAGGGTGACTTCTTTACGGGGGGGCATGTGCTTTGATGATGGCGGCTTCAGGGCTGCGTGCCAGTGAGAATATTCATCGAGAATGAAGCAATGTTGCCGATTATCTATCAATCCTTAGCGAGGCATCGCCAGTTTTAGATTCCCCATCAAAGAAAAACGAAGAAAGTTCAATTTAACACTTGCAGCTTCAAGATCCTGAACCAGAATAACGGCCCACCAAAAAGCGGGTGTAGCTCAGTGGTAGAGCACTTCCTTGCCAAGGAAGATGTCGCGCGTTCGAATCGCGTCACCCGCTCCAGTTTTAAAAAGTAAAAACTGGAAGGCAATCTCAGCCAATATTTACAATAATCATGTTCGTTTGGTCCAAGCTATCGTCTGAAAAATGGAGCGATGCCTGGGAGGAAAGATTCGCCGGAAATCCTGCCCTTAACCTCGTGATCACGACGGTCCCTGGTCGTACCACGATTCGCGTGGAGGTCTATGCAGAAAAGAAACGCGAGGTGCTCGCTATCCAGAAGATGTTTGGCGGCTCTATCAGAGAGGTTAAAAATCGCAACTGGGCTGCCATGTCACAGGAAGCTATGCCACCAATCCAGGTGCGTGGGAAGCTCGTCGTATGCACTGCGCGGACCGCCGCAGAAATCAAAAAAGCCCGCAGCGAACATTCTGGAAAACAGATCATCGCCATTCCGGCCGATATGGCTTTCGGCACCGGGCATCATGCGACTACGGCGACAGTCCTCCGAATGCTTGTGGATGCCTCCGGCTCACTGCATGGTCGTCCGTGGAAACTGGCGGATTTAGGATGTGGCAGCGGCATCCTTGCGATTGCAGCAGCCAAAATGGGAGCGTCCAAAGTGTGGGGATGTGATTTTGATCCCAAGGCCGTCGAGGTTTCTCAAGAAAATGCCATCCGAAATGAGGCGTCTGACATCTGCTTCACTGAGACCGATATCCTCAAGTGGAAGGCGCGTGAGCAATATGACATCGTCATCGCCAATATCTTCTATGATATCTTGGAGGCGGGCTTCCCTCAGATCATTCGCGCGGTCCGTCCGGGCGGGACACTCATGGTTTCGGGTATTTTAAAATCACAGGCTGAGCCTTGCCTTGCTGTCGCGACAAAGTTGGGCGTGCATTGGGACCGTATTGTAACTCGTGGCAAATGGGTATCCGCCTGTGGAACGGCACCTCAAACCTGAGGTGGGTCAAAGGGAGACACGATTTGAGGATAGTCCGTGATTTTGACCAACTGAATCCCATAGCGCCCGGCAATGGCATCCGCCTCGGATTCCGGGTAATCATCCCGGTAATAGACTTCTTTGATGCCATAGGCGCAGAGCATCTGCATGCAGCTTGTACAGGGCTTTGTTGTGCAGGCGACCAATTTCACGTTTCCGCGTGTGAATAGGCTACAGAGATTGACCTCTGCGTGGAGCATGTATTTTCGACGGTCATCCCGATCGATCCAAAATTCCGGGTCTGCATTGTAGCCAGGAGCTAGGCCGTTGTATGCCGTGCCAATGACCCGGTTATCAAAGTCAATCGCCACCGCCCCGACCTTCCGGTAAGGGTCTTCCGACCTCAAACTGGCGACGTGGGCCAGGGCCATCGCGTATTCAGGAATAGTGAGTCGAGTCTTGGAACTTGGCATGATTTGACAGAGCTGACGGGTCTGAAATCGTCAACGAAGAAGACAGAATCAAAATATTCGCGACAACTGTTCAAATGAGTTGTTGAAAGATATGTTCAAAAGAACTATTCATAAAAGGTGGTCTTTTAAATTCTCATCCTATGAATCAACAGCGCCAAACCAAATTCACTCGTCTTTTCCGTCATCTCAAGCATGTCATTCATGCAGACAATGGCCTCCAAGTTCGTCGTCGTGACTTGCTTTCCAGCCGTCAGGGCGACATTCAGTTGGAGCTGGATTTTGGTGATTTGCGAGGCAACCTGAATCGCTCCAGGTGGTCAGATGTCACTGCCGCAGGGCAACCCTAATTCATTGAATGTGAAGGAAATGTTTTCGGCATGAAATATTGCAGGGGGGAGGACACGTTCAAAAAGCACTCCGAGAGGTGAAAAAATGACTTTTGAGGCAATTCGTTAACCTCAAAGGTCATTTTTAGGATAGACAAGAGGCATCACAGTTGCTTTTATCTATTTTCTATCGATTCGGAATTTGTCCTCCCCCTCTCCGTTCTCTCCCCAAACGTATGACAGCACACACCTTTCTTCTCCGTCGTTCTTCGCTGGTCGCTATTGCTTTAGGCGTCGTGCAGTTTGCGGGTTTATCTTCTGTTTGGGCTCAATACGGAGTCTCTCCGACACAGACCGGTTTGTTTTTTGACGATCTACGTTCTCGTCAAAAAGCCGAACGCGCAGCAACCACCTCCGAAACGCGAGATGGTGATGTGACTTATGATTATGAGAGCGGTGTTTACAGGTCGAGCGAAAGCGATCAGATGGGGCAACGCTCGACAGATTACCAAGCTGCGCGTGAAGTAAGTCGTCCTTCCGTACGCAGTGGCAGCTCTGCGTTTTCTGCGCGCACAGTGGGTGATTATACAAACTACGCAGGACAATATGCCTCTCCCACGGGCTTTTTTGCCCCGACATATATTTCAGATCCTTTCTTGAACGGTCGTCGCAACCTGAAAGTTGGACCTATCAATGTGGGTTTCGGTCTCTACCAAGGATTTGAATACAACGACAACGTTAATCGCTCCGGCACCAACCCAACCAGCGATTTTATCAGTACGACATTGCTGAACATTGATGCCAACTATCAAATCACTCAAAACAATCGGCTTTCCCTATCAACAGCCATCGGTTTTGACCACTATTTCAACAATCCAGAGCTTGCTCCTTATGGCGGCGGTGATTTCGTTTTAAACGTGCTTCCCGGTAGCACGCTCGCTTTCGATATCAAAGCAGGACCGGTGTTCATTACTGTTTACAATCGTACATCTGTCCGTCCTGCAGCGCAGAATGATTTCGCCCTCACCCGCAACCAGGTTTTTGGTGTCATGCAAAACGATACCGGGATCGCGGCCAACTGGCGCATCAATTCGGCTTGGACTCTGGCATTGAATTACATGCATTCCTTTGCTGATCCACTTCAGGAAGATAGCTCTGCTGACCCAGCCAACAACCCTCAAAACTTTGGTCGCACTACGGACTCAATTCACGGATCTCTTTCTTATAGCCCAAGCAGCACGTGGGTTGCTGGGCTTGAAGGTGGTATTACAAGCATGAAATACAACGGCGGCTTCAACAATGATGGCACGCTAAGCAACCTGGGTGCTTTCTTTGTCCTTCCTGTCGGTAACACAACTTACATTCGCTTGGCTGCCGGATATCAGAACTTTGAGTTTGAGGACATCAGACTAGACTCAAACGGTAATTTTCCGCGCATTGCGGATGGCAGTCTGGATGGTCTTCCTAAAACCAGTGAAGATAACTCGGACCTGAGTGATTTCTACTACGGTATCACGATCAGCAACCAGCTCAATTCACGTGTCAGTCAGTCTCTCTCTTTTGGCCGCGAGTCTTCTTTGAATGTTACATCGAATTATATCACGTCTGACTATGTAAATTATGGCATGTCTCTCATCGCCTGGAAGGGCAGTCGCATCTCTCTCAGCACCTATTATGAATCCGCCCAGGGGTCAGGCGGTGTTTATGCACAGGATTTGAATCAATACGGGGTGGATTTCCATGTGGCACATAGACTCTCTTCCAAGGCAACTCTTGGGTTTGGATACCACTTTGGACGTACAGATACAGATGCAGTGGGTGAGTTCGGCAACCGTGGTAACTTCGATCAACACGCTTTGAATTTTGACATCACTTATGCTCTTTCACCCAAGTGTAACATGGTCCTGGGCTACCGCTATTTTGTGACCAATGTTACCTCAGGCATCACGGATGATGCCGCTTTTGATTTTAACGACCAGGACTTTGAGCAAAACCGAATCATTCTTGGGTTCAATTATAACTTCTAAGCGGCTCGTTTCCGTTACTTCTGAGTTTTTCATCCTCATGTGCGCTTTTCGTCCGTGTGTTCTTTTATTGCTGGCTTTTGTCGGTTTATCCCTGGCGCAGGATCCAGGTTTTCGTGAAATTGATCAGCGTCGGTCTGCGGCTCCAGCACCTGCAACGGCGTCGGATGTTGCACGTTCAGCGGCAGTTCTCAATTCCATGGATGTGCTGGATGACACGCAGGTCATCGAGCCCGGGGATCTTATCAGCATGCGGGTGGTGGAAGACCGTCGTGAACCGCAGCAGATGCGAGTTGGGGCAACGGGTGAAGTGAACGCACCACATATCGGTTTAGTAAAAGCGGCTGGACGCACCTGCAAGCAACTCGCTCAGGAGGTGAAGCGTCGTTTAGAACTAAACTACTACAATTCGGCTACGGTGGTCGTTGCCATTGACCTGAAACGTCAGGATGATCCCAATGCTCGCACCCGCTACGCGAGTTCAGAAATTGATTTCTTCACCATTTATGGACAAGTGCTTCGTCAGGGAAAGTACGAGCTTCCACAGGATGAAGACATCACGATCAGTCAGGCGATTTTGAGAGCAGGTGGGTTTGCCCAATTTGCCAACCCTCAAAAAGTTAAACTTGTGCGCAAAACGCCTCAGGGTAACAAAACGATTGTCGTCAATCTGGATAGCATCATGCGTCGAGGTAATCTTGATTATGATGTTTATATCCGAAACAATGATGTGATCATTGTTGATGAGAAAAAAGTGAATTTTTGAACGTGGAGTTGGGCAGAGGGAGTCTTCATTTGAATCCACACACGTATTGATTTTCTTCATGCATGGGCTGCTGAAAGTGGCAACATGCATGTCACAGTCATCGCTGCGGCGGTCCATCCTTTCTTTTTGCCGTGAACACTCCACCCCCCATTCCGCTGGACCCTAACCTGAACTTACCGGTTCAGAATCAGTCCAATAATCTTAACCGGATACACGAGACTTCGGCAAAACTTCAGCGTTACCGGATATTGCTCTCGCGCCGTTGGTGGTTCTTGCTCCTAACAGGCAGTATTGGGGTTTGTATCGCCGCCCTGAGTATCATGAATAAGCCTGTGAATTACACTTCATTGGCCAAACTGGTTGCCGGTGGGCGCATGGTGGCGCAAGGAGATCTGAATTGGCAGGAGACGATGCAGGATTTCTACGGAACGATCATCGAAACTTTGGAAAGCGCCGATCTGAAAAGTCGCACACTTACGCGAGTCCAGGCGCTGCACCCTGAGCTAAAAGACGCTGAGGTAGAGATCAAGGTGTCACAGACTCGTGGATCAGCTATTTTTAATGTATTTGCGATTGGAGCCGAGCAAAAATACACCCAAATCTTTTTGGAGTCGTTATTGGATGAGTTTGTCGCCTTTAGGCAGCAAATCCGTGAACAGGGGCTGGAGCGAGCGCTGAATACCTTTACGGAAACCGTGGTAAAGAAGAGCAAGGAACTTGAAGAACGGGGTGCCAAATTGGAAGCTTTTCGCAAAGCCAATAACATTGTTACGCTCAACAACGGCAACAACGAAGCAGCAGCCTTCCTGATCAATCTCAAGGTCAAAAAGAAGTATCTGGAGACTGAACTCAACGATATCTCCCTGGCGTTACAAGATGTGGATCAGGCCATGATCAATCGTGAGCGAGTAATGTCATCTGGCCCTCAAACTGGCGCTGCCGCACCTCAATCACCTGCGCCTGACAATGTCACCCCTAAAGTTGAGACGTCTCAAAGCAGCATGGGACTCACATCTGTGGAGCGTGATTATTTGGAAACGCGTAAGGGGATTCTTCGCCTGTCGAATGAGAGACTCAATCTGCTGAAATCATTCAAAGCTCAGCACCCAATGGTGGTTGAGATCGATGAAAAGATCGCATCGGAGAAGGCTCTTTTGACCAATTTCCAGGAGGAGATCGTCAAGGAATTGAGAGGGCAACAGGCCGATCTCGAGCGGCGCATTCGTGGTTTGGAGCAACAGATTGTGCTCCAGGAAAAAGAAGCCACCGAGTTAGGGGCAAAGCTTGCCGAGCATGATCGACTCGAAAAGGAATTTGAATCCACCAAACTGGCTCACGATCGAATGTTTGAGCGCGTTCAGGAGTTTCAGCAATTGCAGAATGTTCAGACAGACTATGTAGCAATTCAAGAGCACGCCTCCTTAGCGCTCAAGGCTGAACCTAAATGGGGGCAACCTTTGGCTTTTGGTTTGATATTAGGACTCGCCGCAGGAGTTCTGATTCTTCTTGTCTTTGATCATCTAGATGATCGGATGAACTCTTTTAGCGAATTCCAGTCACTTTTTCCGGCTGAGGCAGTGCTGGGGCAAGTGCCCGAACAACGTCAGCGTGGCGATGTTCAGTTGCTGCGGCCCAATGATGATCGTCACCTCTACGCAGAAGCTTTTCGCAATATTCGTTCGTCTATCCTCTTTAAAAATTGGCAGGGTAAGGTGCCGAAGACAATTTTGGTTACCAGTGCAGTCCCCAATGAAGGAAAAACGACGGTGACTTCGAACTTGGCCATTACTCTGGCTTTGGGGGGATCAAGAGTTTTGCTGGCGGATTGTGACTTACGCCGCGGCGGGGTCAGTGAGCTTTTCAAGCTTCCGGTTAGTCCTGGGCTGACGGAAGTCTTGCGCGGCAGTCTGCACTGGCGTGATGCAGTCCAAGAAACCAGCACGCGTAATCTACATCTTCTTGCCCGTGGAGAGGTGTTTGATCAAACTTCCGAGATGCTGCTATCCAAGAAAGCGGAAGAGGTGCTGCACGAAATGTCGGCGGAGTATGATTATGTGGTCTTTGACAGTGCCCCTGTTCTCGTTGCAGATGATACAGGCAGTTTTGCTCCGAAATTAGACACGGTGCTGTTTGTGGTGCGCATGTCTTCAACTATGGCCAGACTCAGCGGCAAGGCCCTGGATTCTCTCTATGAGCGCCAAGTCAATGTGGGCGGTGTCATTTTGAACCGTGCTTCTACAAGCTTGAAGGAGTACACTTATTACAATTACGCTAGCTATTACTACACTCCCGCCGGCAAGAAGGAAGCTCCGTCTGCTTCCTAATGTGCAACGGCTCTTCGTCTTTGCCTTTTCAGTAACGAGTGATGGTTTCGTGCAGGTTTAAAACTACCCGGCATACACTGGTCCAGGCGGCGAGCTCTGCGGCATTGCTAGATGGTGCGCCTCTGAGTCCAGTGCTAATCAGTTTTTTGGCTTCTTCGGGACTGGTTTCATACACTTCTCGTTGTTTATTTAGGAAGGTCAGAAGACTCTCTTTTTCGGTGTCTTTGGGTTTCCTGGCCAATGCGCTAAGAAAAATATACTCCACTCGTGCAGCATCATCCCCGGAGGGCAGTATTTCAGCAAAGGTACGCGCGGCTTCGACAAAAGTAGGATCATTCAGCAAGGTTAGAGCCTGCTGAGGTGTGTTGGAAACATTGCGGGTGGCGGTGCATTCATCCCGTGCCGGTGCATCGAAGTTGGCCAGCATGGGGTGCAGAAAGGTGCGCTGCCAATGCATGTACACACCCCGCCGCCATTGCCGGTCATCCGTGCTGGCGATGTAGTCACGGCTTGGAAACTGAAGGTTTTCGTAGTAGCCCGAAGGTTGGTAGGGTTTTATGCTGGGGCCACCGATATCCTGATTGAGCAAACCCGTGATAAAGAGGGCATTGTCTCGCACAAACTCGGCATCGAGCCGACGCGGATTTTGAAAGGCAAGAAGTCGATTTCCTGGGTCCACATCTTTGAGTTCGGGGCGTGTGCGGCTGTCTTGTTGGTAGGTACGGCTGGTGACGATCAAGCGCATGATATGCTGGATATCCCAACCGCTTTCACGAAACTCGACAGCCAACCAGTCGAGCAGTTCAGGGTGACTTGGAGTTTCTCCTTGGGCACCCAAATCATCAACGGCTTGGGACAAGCCATTGCCAAAGAATTGCTTCCAAAGTCGGTTCACAAAAGTGCGTGCCGTCAGTGGATTCTCAGCGGAGGTCAGCCAGCGTGCCAGATCTATCCGCGATTGGCGGGTTTGTTGTTTTGTCTTTCTTACGGACAAAAATTCAGGAGGAGCCGGTGGACATATTTCTCCGGTTTCATCCATCCAGTTGCCACGCGGCAGGCGACGTATCGTCAGAGGTTCTTTGACGGCCACAGTGACCTGGGTCCAGGCTTTGCCTTCATTGCATTCCAGCGCTTGTGCGTGGAGGGCCTTCCAGGCACCCTTGGCCTCAGGGTTTTGTCCGGATTGTAATAGCCAGGTTTGGGCTGCTAAGGCGTCTTCGAGTGAGCGCTTTTCCAGAGCTGTTTTCAATGGCTTTATCCAGCCGATACTCAGAGGCGCAGGCGGTGCTACGGGAGCCAGAGAGACTTTTAGACAGCCGATGTTGTGATCGGAAAGTCGTAGTGTGAGAGATTCACCGGGCTTGAGATTGATCGGTTCTACAAAGAGCCAATCGGAAGTGTGTTTCGAATGAGTTTGTTTGGCCGAGGTTTTCCAGCCTGAAGTGATGCCAGGCCTTTCGACGGTGCCTGTATAAAGGGGTTCTTTGAGATCTGCATCTGCATGTAACATCGGGATGACGACATCCTTTTTTGAGTCCAGTGGGCGATAACTCAGAGATGGCATCAGTGTCATGCCGTCAGCAGTACCATTGAGTTCGATACTGCCCTGATGCATGTCGTCGGGCAGGAGTTCCAAGCGCATGGCTGCGATACGTGTGTTTGTGGCGGCCTTAAATGTGATTGATGTGTTCTGGGTTGTTTTGGCGTTGATGAGCAAACGTTGGTCCACCTCCTGAGTGATCTTGGACTCATCCACAGGCTTAGGATCTGCTGGATCTGCTTTCGGTCGAGCGCCCTTCTTTGCCGGTGCAGCGAGGGTTGTCGTGGCTTCCACATCGGGGGTGAACCAAACGTCTGGATGGGCCGCCATCTCTGCCTGGATTTCTTTTTGCCATTTTTGAACCTCGGCAATAGGTGCGGCAATGATCGCTTTCTGCGCGAGCTGATTCATTTCTGACTTCAGTTTTTTCAGGCGCGTCTGGAGATAAGGGCTTTCCACCAGGATCTCTGGAGGGAAGGGGTGTTCATTGCTCCAACCTTTCAGTTCTTCCACCGGAGTATAACGATAGCTGGCATAGACACCGAATTGCTTCACATCGGCAAAGTAGGCGGACATGGAATAAAAATCGCGTGCCGTGTAGGGATCGAATTTGTGATCATGACACTCGGCACAACCAAGAGTGGCCCCCATCCAGGTGCCACCGACGGTGCGGACGCGGTCGGCCTGATATTTGGCCAAGTATTCCTTGGGCTGAGCACCGCCTTCGCGAGTCATCATGTTGAGGCGATTGAACCCGGTGGCTACGAGTTGTTCCGTCGTTGGATTGGGGAGCAAATCCCCCGCTAGTTGCTCTAAGGTAAATTGATCAAACCTCTTGTTAGAATTGAAGGCGTTGATGACGTAGTCACGATAAGGAAAGATGCGCTGATTTTGATCGCCATGAAAGCCGACGGTGTCTGCAAAACGAGCCACATCCAACCACCAGGCAGCCCAGCGTTCCCCAAAATGGGGCGACTTCATGAGCCGATCTGTCCAAATTTTTACGGCTCTGTCGCCAAGGCGGGCAAAATCCTTTTCAAACAAGGTCACTTGTTCGGGAGTGGGCGGCAGGCCCAACAGATCCAGGCTGAAGCGTCTGATGAGGGTGCTTCCAGTCGCCGGAGGGGAAGGCGAGATCTTCTTTTCGGCCAAGGTGCTCTGAACGTAGCCATCAATGGGGTGGGTGATTTGTAGCGCAGGTGGAGCCGGTCTTACCAAGGGGGTATAGGACCAATGGGGTTCATATTCGGCCCCTTGTTCGATCCATTCTGCTAGCTTTTGTTTTTGCTCATCCGTGAGTGTTTTTTTGGATTCCGGAGGCGGCATGATGTCGTCTTCATCATGGCTGTGAATTCGTTCCAAGATGCTGCTTTCCTCGGGTTTTCCGGGGATGATGGCCTTCATTTCAATGGCGGCCTCGCGCACATCCAGCCGCAGGTCGGCCTCGCGGTGGTTCTTATCGGGACCATGACAGGCAAAACAGTAGTCCGAAAGGATGGGGCGGATATCTCGATTGTAACGCAGTATTCCTTCAGGTGCAGCGTGTAAGGCTGCGGGTAAGGCCAGGAGGATGAGCAGGCGTGATATCATGATGAAGACAAGAGACTGCCTTCAATACGGACATTTGCCCAGGTTGATTTCTTTTTCGCATGGATTGCCCTGCTTAAATCCATGTCAGCTCCAGGCTCAAAGGAGCGTGTCAGGTATCCCCCACCACGCTGATGACGATGCTGCGGGTATGAGGTGCGCGGCGATGCTCAAAGAGAAAGATTCCCTGCCAGGTGCCCAGGGCCAGCCGCCCGTTCATCACCGGGATGACCTCGCTCGTGCGGGTTAAGACCATGCGCAGATGGCTGGGCATGTCGTCGGGACCTTCATCCGTGTGGACGAAGTAGGGCGTGTCTTCCGGCACCAGATGATCGAAGAAGCTGTGCAAATCCGTGCGTGCCGAGGGATCGGCATTTTCATAGATGACCAGGGAGCAGCTCGTGTGCTGGACAAAGACTGTGGCCGTGCCGGTGCGGATGCCGCTGTTGGCAATGATGCGCTGGCACTGATCCGTGATCTCATAGGTGCCCTTGCCTCGGGTGCTGAGGCGGAAGCTTTCGGCGTGAGCTGGCATAACCGTAAGTATAAAAAAGTCGCCGTGATGCTGGATCACGGCGACTTCGTTGAATCGGTTCTTACTTGGTGCCCTGGGTCTTCAGGTCGTTGTACATCTGGTAACCCTGTTCAGGCGTCAGGCCTTCATGCACCACCCCGCGCACCGCCTGCATCATGCTGATCGGCGCGTCGCTCTGGAAGATGTTGCGGCCCATGTCCACACCGTTCGCGCCCTGCTGGATCGCGTTGTAGCACATCGTCAAAGCTTCCAGCTCCGGCAGCTTCTTACCACCGGCGATCACGATCGGCACGGGGCAGCAGGCCGTGATGGTGTCGAAACCCTCTTCCGTGTAATAACACTTCACCACGTTGGCACCCAGCTCCGCCATGATGCGGGTGGCCAGGCGGAAATACTGCGGCGTGCGCGCCATTGCACGGCCCACGGCCGTCACGCCCATGACGCCGATGCCATAACGGCTGGCGGCATCCACGAGGTCGGTCAGGTTCTTCAGGGACTGGCGCTCGTAGGCACCACCGATGAAGACCTGCACGGCCAGGATGCTGGCATTCAGGCGAATGGCTTCCTCAATGTTCAGCGCGGTGCTTTCATTGGACAGAGGCTCGAAACCGGGGCGGCCAAACTTGATCTTCTTGCCGTCGAGCTCGCCTTCCCATTCTTCAAAAGGGCTGACCATGGAGGTGCCGCCGGAGGCACGCAGGGCGATGGCCTTCTGCGTGGAGGCGGGGATGACGCTGCGCTGGATGCCACGGGTGAGCATGAGGCAGTCAGCATAGGGCTCCAGGGGGAGAATGGTCTGGTCCACACGCTCCAGGCCGGTGGTCGGGCCCTGGAAATAACCGTGGTCAAAGGCGAGCATCACTGTGCGGCCATCCTTGGGATTGAAGACCTTGCTCAGACGGTTCTTGAGACCCCAGTCATACTGGTGGGAACCTTTGAGGAAGAAGCCGGGGGCCTCCTGGGGAATGTCGGTGAAGTATTCCTTCTCTTTCTTGTCTGCTGCGCTGGTGCTGATGTCGGCCATAGAATGTTCGGTTTAAGTTGGGGCGGGCATACTCGGCATGAAAAGGCGGCGTGCAACCTGGAGACGTGGACAAAAGTGGCAGGCGGAAAGGAACTTGGAAATTCAGAGGTTCGTTTCATGACAAACGTGCTCAACGATCATTACCGTCCTGGCGCATCTTCTCCAACCGGGAGCGCGCTTCTTTCAGTAGAGCCTCCCGAAACTCAGGCTTGGTCATTTTGTCAGCCAGTACCGTGTCTGCGACGGATGCGAGAGAGCGAGGGGCCAGGGAGAATCCTACTTCTCCATCGCGGCCAGCTCCCGCGCCCGCTTCATTGCGTCTTGAATCTCTTTCCTCAAGGATTCGAGTTCTGACTTTGTTAGCAGGTTTGAAGTTCGCGAGGTAGCGGGCTTCTGATTGAGTGAGGGCATCGAACCCGTAGCCGAGGGCTTCCCTGAAGGCATCTTCTGAGTCTCCATGGATTTCTCTAAGTTTGGCGAGGGTTTTATTGTTAGGCTTAAGTGTCGCCGAATATTGGTGCCCCGTCAATGCTACAACAGCCACGACCTTACCGCCGCCAAACAGTGATCACCGCACTTTGATCCGTGTTGGCGTTTAGCCTTTAGGCGATGCCTGAAACCTTTTTTCCAAACCCTCGCCTAAAGGCTAAACACCAACATCCAAAAATCCATCCATCCTCGGCCCTCCTCCTGTGAATCCTGAAAATCCTGTCCATCCGGTCCAAAACAATCAGGAATCACAAGAGGAGACGTCGAGCCCATCTCAGGCCGCCCCGCGAATCACCTCCGGGCTCCAGTTGCTGCGGCCCGGCGATCCCACCGCGCACACGCGGAAGACATAGGCCACGCCCACCTCCATCGTCTTCAGCGCCAGCGTCTGCGAGCTCGACTGCAGCGTCTCCCACACCCTCGGCATCGTGTTCACACTGCATTGCAGGTCATAGGTCAGCGCATAGGTCACCTTGTTCCAGCGGATCTTCATCAGCCCCGCCTCCCCGTTCAGGTCCACCCGCAGATTCCATGGCGCGGGCAGAAAGGTCACCGGCGTTTTTGGACTCACCAGGCCTAGACCGCTGCTCACGATCGCCGCCCGGTTGCCATTGCTCGCCTCCTGCACATAGCCCGCCCGGCCCTTCATCATCCGCTTGATGATTGCCTGCTGGCTGTTCCGCACCGTGTTGGCATCCCGCAGCGCCGTCTCCGCCGCGATGGCCGCCGTCACCGCATTCGTGTAGGCCGTCACCGCCGCCAGGAAATCCGCCGCCGCAGGCAGCGGCGTCGGGTAAAAGGCATTCCCCGTCATGCAGGCGATGTGGTTGTTCAAAAAGGCCACCAGATCATTGTGGCTCATGTTGGCGATGCCCAGCTTCACCACACCCCCGTCATCCAGCGGCGGCAGCGGATCACCCACCGCATAGCTCACCGCCCCGTAGGACTGGCCTGAATCATAGCGCCCCCCTGGCACCGATCCCGCCCCTGCGCCCACCATCGCCCCCGGCGCTGCAGCCGCCCCCTGCAAAGGTGCCGGACTCGGAACCTGATGACGCGGGCGAATGAATTTCGGCTTATCCGCCCCGCCCTTGAGGTTCCCATGACCGCTGCCGTTCCCGTTGCCATTTCCATGGCCGTTTCCGTAACCCTGAGTCGGCGGCCCACCGGCGGGGGCAGGGGATTTGAGATGGCCAGGGGTGGCGACTGTCGTCGTTGATGTTCTTGGACTTTTCATGATGTTGTTTCTTTTAGCGTTTTTAGTGGTGGATTTCGCACCCGGGCATCCGGGTGCCTTGCATTCGTTGGTTTTTGAGGTCTCTCAGTCAGATCCGTCAGCCGCAGGCGGCGGCTTCCGTGGGAGAAAGCCAGGTGCCCGACCGCTTTTAGATCATTCATTCATCAGGATCGTGGTCATATCACAGGAGGGTGTCGGCGTCGTGTGGTGGGTATGTCTCAAGCAAGAGACTTTGAAAACTATGTAAATTCTAAAAAGTAATCAAATCTTTTTTTATTTTAACTCGGGGTAATTTACCCATATCTTGAACCTCAATTCCTCCCTATTTTCTGAATCCTCCAAAGATTAAGACTTCCAATTCCTATGCACTGGCGAAAGATCATTAATCCATCCGTCTGCCCAACCCCTTGATCATCAACCCTTTCGCAAATCCAGGCTTAAGAATCGCGATGATGCCCAAAACCCGGCTCCACCCCCGATCCGCCCCCTCTCATCACCCTGGCGATCCCACCCCACCCGCCAAGATAGCCTCAAATCCAGGTTATTTTTTTCAATTCGAGGCCGAGATTTTCATTTTCTCAGCCAAGATTTTCATTTTCTCGGCCTACTTTTCGAAAATCTCGGCCAAGATTTTCATTTTCTCGGCCTGCTTTTTGGAAATCTCAGCCAAGATTTTCATTTTCTCGGCCTGCTTTTTGGAAATCTCGGCCAGCTTTTGGGTTTTCCTGGCCTGCTTTTTTGAAAAGCAGACCGAGATTTTGGAAAAGCAGGTCTGCTTTGGGAAATCTCCTGCCTTTTTTACTCTTTGGCCTAACCGCTTCTTGAATGCACTCAATTCATCTTGGAAAATCTCACCGGTCTGATTAATTAAAAAAGGCATGAAGGATTATACCCTAACTCCGTCTCTTGAGTCCAAATCTGAGCTGCAAGAAAATCTGCGGATACTTGCTCTCGACCTCGGGATTGGTTCCTACGGGATCGCCCTTCAAGAAAGAACCGGGCATGGAGATAACCGACGGTTTCATTTTCCGGTGGTGCGCTCCTGCACGCTTCCGCCCGACTGGGCAGAATTGAAAGACGAGCGAACACGCCGCCGGATGTGGCGCACGCGGTTAGCTCACAAAGAACGCGAGGGATGGCTGAGGCAGGTCTTTGAACGCTGTGGGTTACAGGCAGCCGTGCTCAGGGGCCGTCAGTTGAAGAAGATAGCGGTGGAGGAAATCAGCCCTACAGGTGTCAAGACCACCAAACTGCGCTGGACACAGGATGCGGACAGTCCCCCACATTATCGTCTGGAGCGGGAGTTTCCCCCGCAGCCCGGTCAAAGGACAAGAGATGGTGCTCCTTCCGACGAGCCTGGATCACGCACCGTTTACAGTGGAGCCGCTCTGCGCTGTCTGCTTCTTTTGGGCGAAAAAGCCCAGGAGGCGGCACAGGGCCGAGTTTTAGAGCCCTGGCAAATCTACAAGGCCCTCCACTCCGCGATACAAAAGCGCGGTTATGATCCCCATGTCCCTTGGGCACGGACGCCCACCGTGAAACCGTCTGATTCTGCCGATCCGACACGCACCAAAATACGCAAAGGCAAGAAGGCTGAAACGGCAAATGAGTCCGGTGATGGGGTTCCGGTTCTTTCGGAGGCAGAGGCCAAGGAGAAGAAGGAAGAGCAAGCAAGTCAGGAACGCGCCTTGACCATGAAAGGCATTGTAGAAGGACTCTCACCTCTAGCCCGCTTTCATCACCCGTGCTTTTGGGAAGCTTATCGCATGGGGCTATGGGATACTAAGGCACCTGAAAGCGTGCTGCCTCGTCAGACCTACCATGCACGCTCCTGCAAGTGGGCAGATCAAGAAGACCCGGCCAACAAGTTCAAGAATGCCAATGAACGCGATCCCTATGCGCGGCTGCCTGCGATCTTCCCGCGCCAAATGGTCGAGGCGGAGCTAATCGCCCTGTGTGAAGCTGCCGCCCGGCAGTTGCCCGCATTGTCCGTGAGCGCCTATGAGATTGCCTATGGCCCGACAGAGATGGCGTATCCCAATATTCGGCGTCGTGATCCGGCCAAACAGGAGGAGGAAACTGAACGTCGCAAGGCGCTTCAGGCACTGCCTGACGATCAGCGCAAAAAATTCGTACGTGGCAAGGCGGCGGAATGGCAGGGCGCACTGTCACAGAAGGCCCCCACCTTTGACAATCGAGGCCCGGCACCCTGCGCTCTGATTCCTCGCTTCAATGTTGCCAAGTGTGATCTGCGCTTTGATGCCCAAGGCGTGCCAGTTTCGGATTCGACTCTCGCTGCCGAAGTCACCTTCCTGCTCCAACTCAAGAACTTCCGCTTTGTGCCGGAAGTCTTAGACCCCTCAAAGCCCGGCGGCGTGAGAGATTCATTCAATCCACAGGAGTTGAAGCAGCTTTATGAGGACCATTTTACGGCCACGGTTCTCACCCGCATGACCGCAGGCACGAAAGGCGGAGCCATGACTGAGAAAATGCTCTGTGCCTGGATGAGTGAGCACATCGGTCCCAAGACCACAGCCAAACCCGGTCAAGAAGGCAAAGGCAAAGAGATAATCGACATGCCCAAGGCCACGGGACGTGCGCGCTTCTCACGTCCCGCGCTGCGTCTGGTGAAGGAATTGCTTCTCTCCGGTTTGTCACCGGCAGAGTTCAAAGCCGCTCTGCTGGATCTGAACAACGCTACCTGGCAGGATTTGCGCAAGGCGGTGAAGCTGGTGCTTGAGCCAAGGAACGGGACCAGCCTGGTCCCGCCAGATGCAGCCAAAGACTCCCCCGTTTTCAATACCGACCCCATGCGTGGCATGGTCGTCAGCGACCTGGATTTCCTCGATAACATCGGCACTTCCTGGGACAAAATCAGCATCCGGGATGAACGGCTGGAGGCCATCAGCGAGATGACCCATGCAGAAAAAGACGTGCGGCAAAATGCCATCACCCGCATGATCAGCATGGAGATCAATCCCAAGATCAGACACCGTCTCACCTTGCTGGATCACATTCTGGACGAGATCATTGCGGACGGAAACCTGCCGAACCGAGTGGTCCTCGAGTTTGCGCGTGAGGAATGGCTGGGACCCAAGCGCCGCAAGGAGTTGGAAGCTTTTCAGAAAGAACGAAGGGATCAGAACATCATCGCAAAAATGAACCTTGGCGGAGAGGTGACACACAAGGCCATTCTCAAGCATCAATTGTGTGGCGAACAAGGCGGGCGGTGCCTTTTCTGTGGAAAGAACTTTTCCAATCCTGAAACCACCAGCGTCATCCACGGTGAGCTGTCTTTTGAGAATGCACATATCGCGCACATTGTCGCGGATTCCAAGGGAGGGCCGCGTGCTTATGTGAACCTGGTCCTCGCCTGTGATGGCTGCAACCGGGCACAGGAGAACCGCTACCATGCAGATGCCTTTACACAGAACTGCTTTCCACGTGGCTGGGACAGCTTTGTAACGGATGTGGAGAAGTGCACGGCTATGCGCCCCTTTAAAAAGAAACTGCTCTGCACCAAGTCGGCTGATGAAGCGGCCTTGATGGTGCAAAACAAGACGGCCCTGCAAGAAACGGCCTGGATCGCCAAGCTAGCCCGAGTGCTAATCTGCCTCAAATTTGGCTGGAAGCTGGACTCTGAAGGTGAACAGCGCCACGTCGTCGTCGTGACCGGGAGCGTCACCAACCGGGTGGCGACAAAGTACGGTCTCTACTCACTCCTTGGGGGGCCCGAGCGTGTCAAGAAGCTGGCTGATGAGAGAGTAATGATTGAAGCGGCTATGTTAGAGACTGAAACGGGCACAGATGATGATTTTGAGAAACTCTGTGACGGGGCTCCTTCAGCCTGGAAACTGAAAAAGCGTAAAGGCGAAGATCATTGGGATCGGGAATCGATATTCAAAGAATTGCGGAAACTTCAGATCAAGAATGAAGACGCGATCAATGAAAAAGACCGAAAGGACAAACGCCATCATGCATTGGATGCCATGGTATTGTCTTTCCTAACGCATTGGGCCGGGAATCCCGGCAAGAGCTTGTATTTTGGTTTGCCACCGGGGAAGAACTGGAAAGAGGAGTTCCGGCATTATCTGGACATTTTATATCCCGAGATACTCATTCCAGAACCTCCTGAGTTGGAGCAGTCATTTTATGGTTCGCGTCGAATCGGAATGTTATCGGTTGCAACCAAGCGGTTTGTTCTTCGAGAAATTGCCTACAGCGGACAGCCTTTGGCATACAGCGCAACAGCATTGGAGAAGGCGGTCGAAAGTATTACTGACACTCTGATTCGAGGAAAAGTTCTCGCGTTTGTGAATACCAATCCCAAAGAAGCCGAGTGGCTTGCCTTCTGTGCTCAAATGGAGCGTGAGGGACTGCGGAAAGGCGGTCCAAGACTGCTCAAAGTGCGCAGAGCCGTTTCAAAGAACCTTGATGAGTTTGCTGACTTTTCAAAGGATGGGACCGGAGCATGGAGAAAAGGAGCCTCTAACGTGGGTTGGTTTATCTGCAAAATGCGCACAGAACCTGTTAGATATGCAGTGGAAACCGTTTACGTTCACCAGTCCAAAGAGGTTCGTGCTGCCGAAATCGCCGCACACCCAGATTACTGTGGAGTCGTCGGTTATTTCATTAAAGGCGAATGGATCGAAACCTCACTTCCGATCAAAGGTCTCAAGATGCCATTGCCTGAAGGCACATATTTGATACGCAGTATGAGAACAAGAAACCAGCAGACTGAGGGAATGATGGAACTTAAATCAATCCAGGGAACTGAATATAAGCCCATCAGTGTAACTCGTCTTATGGAGGCGGGAATGAAAAAAGTAAAAACGCATGACTAACCATTATGAGCTACCACGTCGTTCATATCCTAACTCACGGAGCCTTGCTGGCGCGTGAGCGTGGCTTCCTCGTTTGCCGTCCGCCCAAGGATGCGGCAGACGCTGTGGAAAAGAAGCTGCCGCTTGAAGACATTCGTGCTGTGGTCATCGCGGCCCGTGGCGTGACTCTGACCAGCAATGCCATTTCAGGGATACTCGAACAGGACGGGTTGATATTGCACTGTGATGAAAGCTATAGGCCCGTGGGGGTGACGACACCGCTGCCGAGAATCATCGACACGCGGGCCTACCTCAACCAGGCCAAACAGCCCAGACGACTGAACGAAAGGTTATGGAACCGTCTGCTGCTGGGGAAGACTGCCAACCAGCAGGCCGTGCTTAAACAACGGGACCTCTTCAGCGCTCATTTGGACAGGGCCATGAAGGAAAAGGAGGTGGATGAAGGCAACTGTGCCAAGAAATACTGGCAGCTTTATTTCCCAAGCATCGGCTGGAGTGCCACACGGCGCGACCGCAAGCTCAATACTCCACCTAACCGAATGCTCAATTACGGCTACACGGTTCTGGCTGCTTTGTGTCACCGCTCTTTGATTGTTCACGGCCTCAGTCCTCTATTGGGAGTGGGACATGTGGCACGCTACAAGGCTGATCCTCTGGTCTATGACCTGATGGAGCCCTATCGGCCGTTCGTGGACTGCATGCTGGCTGACTTCATGCAGAACGAGCCCGAAATCACCGAAGCGGCGTGGTGTCGAAAGATCGGTCGTGAGCTGCGCGAGCGGCGGGTGGAGAAAGAACCGTTTTCACTCAAGCTGCTGGACGCCATTGATAAAAGCGCGGCGACTTTGACCGATTGCTACAGCCACCTGACTCCTGATCCGCTTTGGGTGCCTGCCTTGAACTGATGTCATCACGGAGGGCCGTATGCCCAAAGAAAAACTCTCTCCTTACCGCATGGGCTGGATGCTTGTCATGTTTGACCTGCCAGTGCTGACCAAAGCACAGCGTAGGACTGCGACTGAGTTCCGCAACGCTCTGCTGGAAGACGGCTTTTTCATGGTGCAGTTCAGCGTTTACACCCGAGCCTGCCCGGATGTGGACCGGATGGAGAAACACGCCGAACGGCTCAAAAAACTGGTGCCCCAGGCCGGCAATGTGCGTGTGCTGTTCCTGACAGATGCGCAATGGACACGAGGGTTGTGCATCGGAGGAGGCGATTATGAACGAAACCACCCGCCTGAGCGCATCGAAATGCCCAAGCAAATTGAGTTTTGGTAAAATAAGGCTCCCCGCGCTCCGGTGCCAATGGCAGTGCGGAGGCGGGGAGCTATCAGTTAAGTCTTCCTGATCCCCGGCTTGGGATGGCTAAAAGTAACGCTAAATCATTGATGCTGTTGGGGTCTGTGTCAATCCTAGTTTAGCCATCCCAAGCCGGGGGGGAAGACAAAACACATGCTCGGCACGGGCAGCGGCTCCAAACAGTTTAGCCATCCCAAGCCGGGGGGGAAGACAAAACAGTGCTTTTCCATCCATTCGGAAAAAGGGGAGTTTAGCCATCCCAAGCCGGGGGGGAAGACAAAACTTCCGCTGCCGCTGCCGGATGGAATGACAAAGTTTAGCCATCCCAAGCCGGGGGGGAAGACAAAACGCCAAGGTACAGCAATATCTGGCCGATATTAGTTTAGCCATCCCAAGCCGGGGGGGAAGACAAAACGCCCTGCTTGGGTTCATGCTTATGGTGAAAAGTTTAGCCATCCCAAGCCGGGGGGGAAGACAAAACAGCCCCCGTAAATCAGTTCCATTGAAAGATAGTTTAGCCATCCCAAGCCGGGGGGGAAGACAAAACATTGATAAGTTTGCATAAATGGTGAAGTTAAGTTTAGCCATCCCAAGCCGGGGGGGAAGACAAAACTAGTGGTTCGTTCTTGGGGTTCTGGCGGGGAGTTTAGCCATCCCAAGCCGGGGGGGAAGACAAAACGAACTCTGGCAACGCACCGCCGCCGAGACCAG